>BNJU01005595.1_pt1 | contig 268206 bp, 266 predicted proteins | sample 8539281 | NCBI WGS metagenome assembly BNJU01 (sample SAMD00202456, study PRJDB9452) | human saliva metagenome | isolation source: human saliva | place: Japan
AGGCAGCGGTGCTCAGGACGCCGGGTGGAAGCGTGCGCCCGACGTCGGGTCAGCCAGCCAGGCCAGGGCCGCCTCGATACGTCCGGGGGTCGAGCCCAGCAGCGGTCGGGCAGCGCGTCCGGCGCGGAACCAGCCCACGTGGACTCGTCGTCGGCCACGTGGCGCGATCGCGCTGCCGGGCCCCGCCCGCCTGGACGGCTGATGTCCATGAACACGCAGTTGTCCCCGTTGGGAAGGCGAAGGCTCGCCCGCGGGTCACGCTTGTGATGGCCAGCACTCTCACGTCCGCGCCGGTCTCCTCCAGGCATTCGCGCCGGATCGCCACCGCCGGCTGCTCGCCGGGCTCGGGAGCGGAGAATCACCGCCCAGCGCCTGTTGTCGGCGCGCCGACCCAGCAGGAGCCGGCCGGCCTCGTGACGACGACGATGCTCACGGCAGCCACAGCATGTCGTGCCCGATCCTCCGTCGCAGGGAGACGATGAACCCGGAGTCGCCAGCCACGAGCTGGGACGATCACCCGCTGAGCGGGTGGAGGGAGGTGGCGCGGGGGCCGGCGGCTGCCGCAGTCGGCACTGTTTGAGTAGATTGACGAATCTTCAAAAAGACCCCGGAGCCGCGTCGATTATGTAGATCTGGTCGAAGTGGAGGTAGGAGGTGAGTGGCGGATGGGTGGGGCCCAGCGCCCTGCAGCCCCGCTCTACATGAGCATGGCGACGATGACCCTCGTGAGGGCCGCCATGACCCACGCCGTGACGAAAGCATGTGAGGTAGGCGATGATCGGCCACTTCCAGAGTGCCGGTCTGCGGCGCATCGCCGCAGCCGTGGCCAAGCACTGCAGTGGGCGTAGACGAAGAACACCCAGGATCGCCGCGATCGTGGCTGTTGAACAGCTGGTCGCCGGCCTTGTTGGTGAGCGTGTCCTACTAGAAGTCATCGTGCCAGGTACGCACTGGGCTCCTCGGGTCCTCGGCGGCGGCGATCTGGCCGATGGTGGCCACGAAGGTCTCTACGGGCCGCTAGCGAGGACAGGATCGCCACGTGACGCGCCACTCGAAGCCCAGGGGCTCGAAGATTGGCTGCACCGTCTTGCCGATGGCAGCCGCCCAGGAGTTGTCCATCGTGTAGGAGGTCTTCTGCGCATCCAGCGGCAGCCCGAGCTCTCGGCATCAGTGATGATCGCCCGTCATCGCCCTTGATGGTCGACGACGCCGGGTCCTCCACCGCCGCGGACACGGCCGCGCACTCGGCGCTGGCGGAGCAGTGGGCGTTGAACTGCTCATCGGAGCGCATCGGTGCGTTGAGCAGCACCCACAGGATGAGCGTGGTCAGGGCGATGACGGTCCCGGCCTTCTTCACGAAGCTGCAGGCGTCCCACACCATGATGAGAACCGTGCGCGGCCGCGCGGCCGAGTGAGGCGGCACTCTCCATGTAGAAGGCGGCAGCACCCCGCCGCGGGTCGGTGAGGCGCTTGACCACCCAGGCGGCCACCATCGCGAGACCGCCCCCAGCAGGTAGAGGGCGAACATGACGGTGCGCGCGCGTTCAGCGGGCCCGATCTTCGCTGTCGGCGGGCACCATGATGGAGGTGAGCAGGACGTGAACGGGCAACCGCTGCCGAGCAGGTCGCTGAGGGGGCGGCAGCATCGTGCCACCCGGTCCTCGGCGCTGGGCAGCGTGCGAGCGGCCAGTGATCCCGGGGATCGCGCAGGCGAAGGACGACAGCAGTGCCACGAAGCGCCTGCCCCTCCAGTCCGGCCCGACCGCATGATCCGGTCACTGAGGAAGGCGGCGCGGACATAATCTCACGCCGAGGAGGGCGATGATGAGAACATGATGATGATCTGGGGCACGAAGGTGAGCACCGAGCCCACACCCCCGATGGACCGTCCCCCAGGAGCCCGGCCAGCAGCGGGTGGGACTCTGTCGAGCCAGCCGTGCACCAGCTTCCCCAGTACCCTGAAAGCCTCCTCGACGGCGTCCTGGAAAGGTGCCGCCCAGGTGAAGATCGCCTGGAAGAAGATGTACATGATGGCGAAGAACACCAGGGATCCCAGGGACGGGGTTGAGCAGGACCTTATCGACGGCGGTCGTGATGCGGTCCTGCTGGGGTGCCTGGAGTCGTCGGCCTCCAGGATGGAGTCGGCCCAGGAGGCCACCTCGGTGGGCTCCGTCGGCGCGAGCAGCGGCTGGGCGCTGCCAGGAGGAGAGCTCGGTGAGCGTCGCGCAGCTCGGGGATGCCGATGCTGCGGTTGCCGACCACCCGCACCGCCGGGATCCCCAGGGCCTGCCCGAGGCCGCCACGTCCAGGCGCCCGGCGCGCCGTGAGCTCGTCGGTCATGGTGACCACCAGGCAGGTGGGCGCTCGGGGCGAGGGCCTCCGGCGACGAGGTTCAGCCCGCGCAGTAGCGTCGTGGCGTCGACGACGTCCACGAGGGCGCTCAGGGCACGAGTGATGCTCTGTGAGGGCGTCGGTGAGGACGTCACGCACCACCTGCTCGTCGGGGCTGAGTCGGGTTCAGGGGTAGGCGCCCGGCAGGGTCCTCGATGGTCAGGCTGGTCTCGCCGATCTGGCAGGTCCCCAGCGACCGCGCCACGGTGATGACGCCGGGTAGTTGCCGATCTTGGCGTGCAGACCGGTCGGGGCGTTGTAGATGGAGTCTTGCCGGCGTTGGGGGCGCCGGCCAGGCGGCTGACCTCAGGGCGCCGGACACCAGGGTCTTGGAGCTGGAGGACCCGCAGTGGCAGTCGGGGGCGCCAGGGACCTCGGAGGCTGCGCAGTGGTCACTCATGGGCGCTGCTCCTCACGGTCGACGTAGTGTCGGCCCGCTGCCCGGTGAGGGGTTCGACGACGTCGGCCTCGGTGAGGACCTCGACGTGAACCATGCGGGCCCCGTGGCGGCGCAGGCACAGCTCGTAGTCGGCGACGCGGTAGACCACCGGGTCACCAGCGGGGCGCGGCGCAGGGGCGTCACGGTCCGGCCGGGCACGAAGCCCAGGTTGCTCAGCCGTTTGGCATGGGATCGTCGGCCGTGTCCTCCTGCAGGCCGACGACCCGGCCGCTGGTCCCCAGACGCAGATCGGACAGAGATGGGTGGGCGGAAGAGGGGCGCCGCCGGTGCCTGCGGGCGGCGTCGTGCGGTGAGTGTGGGACCGCAGTCGCCATGTTGACCTCGGAGTTCCTCGGATCTGAGTCTGTTCTCGGTCGCGATGCGGGGCGGACATCGACGACGACAGTCTAAGGTAAGGCTTAACTACCGTCAGGTTCTTGGGGATGCCACCGACACAGATCGGGGGTGGGTCCACGTCCGCAAGCGTGAAGAGCGGGGCGCTCCTCGCGTAGCCGGGCGGAAAAAATGGCGGAGTTTGCGAAAAATGCCCGGCTCGACGGCGGGCTGCTCTCGGGAGGGGCTACTCGTCGATCCGGCGGACCTCGACCAGCCAGGGCACCGGCGCCGCAGCAGGTGCTCGAAGCGCGTGCATCGTGATCTCCGCGGCCGGGCGGTGGTCGCAGGCGCCCTCCATGGCGATCTCGACGACGCCGTCGCGCACCGAGTGCACGACGAGCGCGCCCCCGTGGCTGTTAACGAAGGTCCCCAGGGAACCGTCGGCGATCTGCCGGGCGGCCGCCTCAGGGCGTCGTCGGGGCCGAGGCGTGGGCGGTGTCGGCACCCCTCCACGACTTCAGGGCGCCCAGGGCGTCCACCAGGGGCGGATCGCACTCAGGCCCCTCCGTGTGCCAGTCGTGGCCGGTGCCCAGGAGGGTGAGCACCCCCGCCGTCGACTCTCACCGAGCGCAGGTGCCATCATCCAGGAGCTTTGGAGAAGCGCCGGGGCGTGGGCGACCTCCCCGGTGAGGCAGCAGGCCGTCGGGAATGACCCACCGCAGCACGTCGGGGTCCGGCGTGGTTGTCAGGGTGCGTGGGAACGACGGGCACGGTCGCTTCACCTTTCCTGATATCCGGGTGCCCCCGCCGTCACGAGGGAGCACCGTCGTAGTCACTGCTCATTCTGCTCCACCTACATGAAGGCTGCCACGAGTGCGCGGCTGAGCGCCGCCATGACCCGAGGCCATGACGACAGTGTAGGTGAAGGCGATGACCGGCCACTTCCAGGTGCCGGTCTCGCGGCGCATCGCACCGGCCGTGGCCATGCACTGCAGGGCGTGAGACGAAGAACACGAGGATCGCGATGACGGTGGCCGGGTTGAACAGCTGGTCGCCGGCCTGTTGGTCAGGGTGTCCTGCTGGTAGGTCATCGTGGCCAGGTGGGCGCCAGGGTCCTCGAGGGTCCTCGGCGGCGGCGATCTGTCCCAGGGTGGCCACGAAGGTCTCGCGCGCCGCCAGCGAGGACAGGGTGGCGACATTGATGCGCCGAGTCAAGCCAGGGGCTCGAAGACCGGCTGGACCACCTTGCCCCCTTGGCCGCCCAGGAGTTGTCCATCGTGTAGGAGGTCTTCTGGGCATCAACAGCTTGCCGAGCTCCTCGGCGTCGGTGATGCCTGCCCGTCATCGCCCCTGACGATGGAGGACTCCGGCTTGTCCACGGCCGCCGCGATGGCGGCGCACCGCTGTCGGAGCGCAGAAGGCCCTCGAACTGGGCGTCCGAGCGCATGGGGACGTTGAGCAGCACCCACAGGATGACGGTGGTCAGGGTGATGATCGTGCCGGCCTTCTTCAGGAAGCCCTTGCAGGCGTCCCACACCATGATGAAGACGGTGCGCAGGCGGGGCATGCGGTAGGGCGGCATCTCCATGTAGAAGGGCAGCAGCACCCGCCGCGGTCGGTGAGCCGCTTGACCACCCAGGCGGCCGCCATCGCGGAGACCGCGCCCAGCAGGTGAGGGCGAACATGACCACACCGCGCGTCCCGAAGAGGCCGACCTTGGCGTCGCCGTCGACCGTCAAGGAGATCATGATGACGTAGACGGGCGGGCGGGTCGAGCAGGTCATGAGGGGCGGCCAGCATCGTGGCCACCCGGTCCTTCGTGGAGGGCAGCGTGCGGGTGGCCATGATCCCGGGGATCGCGCAGGCCAGCGAGGACAGCAGGGCTACGAAGGCCCGCCCCTCCAGGCCGGCGATACTCGCGTGACCTTGTCCGCGAGGAAGGCGGCACGCGACATGTGCCCACGCCCTCCAGGACGGAGATGATGAGGAACATGATGATGATCTGGGGGATGAAGGTGAGCACGGCGCCCACACCCCGATGATGCCGTCGCCCAGAGAGCCCGGCGATGAGCGGATGGGACTCGTCGAGCCAGCTGTGCACCAGCTCCGAGTGCGAAACCTCCTTCGACGGCGTCCTGGAAGGGGCCGCTCAGGTGAAGATCGCCTGGAAGAAGAGGAACATGATCGTGAAGAACACGATGGTGCCGGGGATGGGCGCAGCAGGACCTTTAGTCCACGGCAGAGGTGATCTGGTCGTTCTGGGGCGCCTGGTGGTCCGCCGCGGCCCAGCACCGAGTCGGCAGGGAGGTGATCTCGTCGGGGTCGGTGGGCGGCGGCAGCGGGGTGCGCTGCCAGTTCTCGACCTGGGCGAGCTGGGCGCGCAGGTCGAGGGCATGCCGACGCCGCGGTGTCCCGATGACTCGCACGGCCGGGATGCCCCAGGGCCTGTCCGAGAGCGGCGACGTTGAGCTCGACCCGTGCGGCGGCTGAGCTCGTCGGTCATGGTGACCACCAGGCGGGTGGGCAGCTCCAGGGCGAGGGCCTCGGCGATGAAGTTCATGCCGCGCTGCAGGGTCGTGGCGTCGACGACGATGACCAGGGCGTCCGGGGCGCTGACCGTGGTCGAGGTCCCCGGTGAGGACGTCGTGGACGATCTGCTCGTCGGGGCTGATCGGGTCCAGGGGTAGGCGCCCGGCAGGTCCTCGATGGTCAGGTCTTGCCGCCGACCTTGCAGGTTCCCATCGACCGCTGGACGGTGACGCCGGGGTAGTTGCCGGTCTTGGCGTGCAGGCCGGTCAGGGCGTTGTAGATGGAGTCTTGCCGGCGTTGGGGGCGCCAGCCAGAGCGACGACGGGGCCCCTGCCACCAGGGTCTTGGAGCTTCCTGAGCCGCAGTGGCAGTCGGCGCCGTCGTAGGGCTGCTCGCAGTGCTGCGACTGCCCGAGGCGTGCCGCGTGGTGTTGTGGGTGCTCACAGAGTCTCTCCCGTGTTCCGGTGCTGCGGGGTCGTCGGCCGCATGCCGTCCGGCCGGCCGGGGTTGGAGGATGATGCGGTTCTCGGCCTCCACGGTGGTGACCTGGATGAGCCTGGCCTCCTGGCGACGCAGGCACAGCTCGTGAGTCGGAGACGCGGTAGACCACCGGGTCCCCCATCGGGGCACGGCGCAGCGGCGTGGCGATCCGGCCGGGGACGAAGCCCAGGTTGCGCAGGCGCTTGACCAGGACGCCGCCGACGCCGTCGTCGGCCAGGCCGGTGATGCGTCCGCTGGTGCCGGGGCTCAGGTCCGACAGTGCGAAGGTGGCAGCACCGGTTCGGGAAGGTTGGTGGTGCTGGCGGGGCGCGGTGTCGTGGAACAGCAAAATCCATGGTGTCCTCAGGTCGACATGAAGAGGGCTTCGTCAATAGGAGTCTAGGAACGCTTCTCTATCCCGCAGCAGGTCAGAGGGCGTTCTGCCTCAGTGCGACTGCATCTGGCCGGCGGTGGGACCGAGGAGGGCTCGATTTCTCATCGAATCCTGAGAGGGGTGGCTGTGGCTGTTGGGAGTAAGAGACACCAAGAGCTCCTGGCCGTATAAAATGTGATGCGATCACTTCCTGCTCCTCACGAGGAGTTCGTGTCGTGGAAGCAGGAAGTGATGGGTTGACGATAGATGCTGGGATGGTTACTCAGGATGTTTCTCCCTGGAGCCCAGGAATTGCTTCCTTGCTTCTTCGTCACTCAGGGTTCTTGAGGGTGGCCAGGGAGTTCAGGAGATGGCGGTGGGTCAGCGGGTGGCGGGATCGGGCATGTTCTGGGCGCCCAGGTAGTAGACGTAGCCGAGCGGCACCACAAAGAAGAAGAAGGCAGCGCGGACCAGCCAGGCATTGACGTTCCATTTGTTGGCTGAGCCTCCGCAGACGCCGAGCCAGATCTTGTTGGCGGAGCAGGCGGGCCAATCGAAACCAGTAGAATTCTGTGCTGTCATGGCAGTTATTCTGCAATGTCTGACGTGCTGGTGTCACGTTGGGGTTACGTCCTGAATAAATCAGTGTCCAACAGTGAGTGATCGAGCGGTGAATATGCCTAAGGTGAGGCTTCATGTGTTGAAAGGGGCAGGGCTGTCCGCCGGTTTCCTCCCGCTTCCATGGGACGAACCTTGAAAAATACTCAATGTCCAATAAGAGTGACGTGAATCTCTCACCAGTTCTCTCTTATTTCGCCCGATATCCCTTGTGAAAATAGGGGGTGCGACGGCGGGCCTGTCAGAGAAGAGGTGCTGCTCCTCCAGCAGGCCCGCCGTCGCACCCCAGTGGGGAGAGCTCAGCGGGGCCGGGACATGGCCACGGCGCGGGCGCGCTCGGCCCCAGGTGTCGTCGAGCGGCTCAGGCTCCCAGGTGGTGCCGGCGTGCTCGGCGGCGCGGGCCAGCAACCAGTCGGCCACGGTCGGGTTCTTGGGCAGCAGGGAGCCGTGCAGGTAGGTGCCGATGACGTGGTGGACGCGCCCGCCCTCGGTGGAGTCCCTTGCCGTTGTTGCCGTCGCCCATCTTCACGGTGCCGAGGGCGCGCGCCGACCCCAGGGTGGGTCAGGCCGGGTGGTTCTCGTAGCCGACCACCGCGCCGAAAGTCCTCGGTATTCAGGGTGATGTTGCCGATGAGGGCGGGTGTCGCCGGCCACCGTGTGGGCGTCCATGAGGCTGATGCCGGGGATCTCCTGGCCCTTGGCAGTGGTGAGCGTGCGAAAGAGCCGGTGAGGCCGCAGATCGCCCAGCATCGGGACGCCGTCGACCCGCGCAGGCCTTGAGTGGCCGACCTCGACCAGATCCTCCTGATGCGGTCCTGGCCGGGAGTCCTGGCCGCCGCCGCCCACGAGGATGTCGATGTCGCCCGGGCAGCTCGTCGCCCCGGGTCGTAGGAGAGCAGCTCGACGTCGTAGCCCCTGCCACTGGGCGCGCCGCTGCCAGCACGAGCGTGTTGCCCCAGTCGCCGTAGATGTTCATGTCCCGCGGGTAGAGCTGGAGCAGGCGCAGGTGCCCGCAGGGCGGGGCCCGTCAGTGGTGTGCTCATAGCGCGCGGTCATGACATGACCTCCTCAGCGTCCGTCATCTCGCCCAGGATCGAGCGCAGGGCCAGCATCGCGGTGTAGGTGGTGAAGACTCGCATGGGGCGGTCGGTGTCGGCGGCCACCCGGCGCATAGAGGGCCACGGCCCGGCGCAGGTCGGGTTCGACCTCGGCGACCTCGACCTCGTCGTAGCGCAGCCGCAGGGCCATGTCCCAGGCCGCACCCCGGTGACGACAGCGACCCGCCGGCGCGCAGGGCCGAGAGTCCACGTCCACAGCCAGGACATGTCCCGGCCATCGGCGTACTCGTCGTTGATGGCCACGACCACGACCTCGCCGTCCTGCGCCTGGGAGGCCGCCGAGCAGGCCCATGCGAAGCCGGCCGGGTTCTTGACCAGGGACAGCTGGACGGGGCGGCCGTCGAGGTGGGGACCTCGCCGCGGCCGAAGGCGGCCTGCACGGTGCCCAGGGTGGTCAGCAGCCCGGGCAGGTCGGCGTCCTCGCCCAGCACCTCCAGGACCACCCCGAGGGCGGCGCAGGCGTTGAGCAGTTGTGAACGCCCGGGATGGCGAAGTCGACCTCGTGGGAGACCCCGTCCACGCGCACGGTGGCGCGCTGGCCGTCGATGGCCTCCAGGGTGACTCGCGGTCCGGGGGCCTGGCCGGCCTGACGGGGGCTGACCAGGCCGGTGCGCAGGTCGTCGTCGGACAGGAACAGGGAGCGCAGGTCCTCCCCGGCGCCGAAGGAGACGACGCGGGCGTTGACGCCCTCCAGGAAGGCGGGGGCGGCCAGGCGTGGGTCGTCGCCGTTGAGGACGACGACGTCGCTGGTGGCCTGGGCGATCGAGTGCAGCAGGGAGGCGGTGTAATCGATCTCGCCGAAGCGGTCGAGCTGGTCGCGCATGACGTTGAGCAGGAGGCAGGCGCGCGGCGGACCCGGGCCACGAGTGCACGGCGTGGGCCTCGTCGAGCTCGAGGACGGCGATGTCGGCGTCCAGGTTGCCGGCGGCGTCGACCTCGGTGAGCAGGGAGGCGAGCACTCCGCGCACGAAGTTCGAGCCGGTCCGGTTGGTGAAGACCTTCGGGCCCTGCTCGCGCAGAGGCTGAACGACCATCTTGGTGGTCGTGGTCTTGCCGTTGGTGCCGAGACCACGATAACGCCGCGGGGCAGACGGCCAAGGGGTGCGCTCAGGAAACCGGGGTCGGTGCGCTCCATGACCAGGCCGGGGAAGGCGGTGCCGCCGCTGCCGCCGCCGCGCACGCAGGGCGGCCAGGCGCGCTGTGCGGCCGAGGGGCGACCGTAAGACGAGAACGCATGGAACTCCTGCTGGCTGAAGAGGGCGCACCGACGATGCGATCGGGGCGCGGGTGCTCAGATGGGGTTGTCAGTCACCCATACGGGGAACAACTGGGCGTCAGTCTAGGGCAGCGGGGCCGGTCACGGATGCGTCACGATGCTCACGTGGTCGGCGCGGGCCGCGGGGGGACGGAGTGCTCGCTGGGGCGGCTCACTGGGGACGACGATGTGCAGGGCGCCGTCCTCGACCTCGGCGCGCAGGGTGCGGGTGGAGCCGGCCGTGTCGCCGTCGAGCTCGAAGGGGACGGGCGGTCGGCCTCGATGAGGACCTTCCAGGCCCGGGTGAGGGTGAAAGCCCTCCATCTCCTGCGCCGGTGAGGATCTGCGCCCCAGGCGGGCCCAGTCCACGACTTTGCCGGGGCTGGCCAGGAGCAGGTCGACCAGGCCGTCGAGGGGTGGCCGCAGGGAAGAGCGTCATGCCGCCGGTGATGGTGCCGACACGTTTGCCCACGAGGGCCATGACCATCTGGCGGTGCACCGGGGGTGCGTCGTCGAGGCGTGATGGTGGCGGTGAAGGGTCGGGGACCGCGTTCTGGACGGCAGCCACGCGCAGGCGCCCGGAGCGGATGACCTTCTTCAGGCCCAGGTCGGTGGACTCCATGATCTGGGCGTCCAGGCCCATACCGGCCATGACGACAGCGCTCCTGGCCGTCGTCGAAAGGCGCAGGTGACCATGTCGATGGCCTGGAGGCGGCCGTGCAGGGCCAGGCGGATGGCGGCGTCGGTGTCCAGGGGATGGACAGGGTTGCGGGCCAGGAGGTTGCCGGTGCCGGCGGGATGAGGCCATCGGCATCTCGGTACCGGCCAGCTCGGAGGAGACGGCGCGCACGGTGCCGTCGCCGCCGGCCACCATGACCAGGGATCGACGCCGGCCTCCAGGGCGCGGCGGGCCATGGAGCGGCCGGGGTCGTCGGGGTGGTCTCCAGCCAGACGGTGGGCAGCCAGCCGGCGGCGCGCACCTCGGCGGCGACCCGACGGCGCAGGAGCGAAGGTCGTCGAACTTGGTGGGGTTGTAGATGACGGCGGCGCGCTCTCGCTGCTGGAGCGCGACAGGCGGCGATTGACCCAGCTGGTGAGGATCGCGTCGATGCCGCCGACCCGCAGGGCCAGGTTCGCGAAGGCGGCGCCCAGGAGGAAGCCGCCGATGAGGTCGCTGAGCGCAGCCAGGCCCATGTACCACTGGCTGACGGCTGTCACGGCGACGGCCGCGTAGCCCAGGACGGTGCCGGCGGCGACCATGGTGCTGCGGTGGTGGGCGCGCGAGGTCACCAGGACCCAGGAGGCCAGGGGTCATCGCCGTGATGTGCGCGTTGGGGTAGGGAGTAGTCGAAGGCGGCGATGGAGTCGGAGAAGGTGGAGCCCGGGTCGGGGTGGGCCAGGTACAGGGCGATGAGGGTACTGCGTGGGGATGCCGGCGGCGGCGTTGGCCAGCGAGACGCTCGGGCGGCGCATGCGGGCCGTGTGGGCAGTGGGCGACCCCGGCCACGATGAGCCGAGGATGAGGATGGGGTGGGTGAGGGTCGCGAAGGCCTCGGCGAGCTGAGCCGGCGGCCGACCGCAGCTGGGCGTCGGGGGTCGGCAGGAGGGCGTCGATGGCGGGGGAGCGGTGTGTGGCGTCGGGGGCGAAGCGGTCCCGGGGCGCTCAGGTAGGTCCACACGAGGAAGGCCAGGGGCGAAGCCGATGCTCAGGACGGCCTCGACGTACTTCAGGCGTCGAGGGGCTCGGGGAGGGGAGGCGGCGGGGGCGGCGGAGTCGCATCGGAGGCTCAGTCACGCTCGCTCGTCCTTTCCCCGGTGAATGTCCGGAGTCAGCCTAGCCGGTGCGGCTGTGGGCGCATATGTCCCGGCTGTGGGCGGCGAGGAGGGCGGGCGGCGTGAGTGCGTCGACGTCGAGCATCCCCGGGCGCCTGGAGCAACGTGGCTACGTGTGGTGACCTTGGGTGTCTGAACGTCCGGTGAGCGCCTGGTGGCCTCGCGCCCCAGGCCGCGGGCGCAGTGGGCCTCGAGTGCCTGCGCGCCGAGGCGTTCACTTCCCAGGACCTCTCCGACGATGCGGATGGCCTCGTCGTCGTCGATCGGTTCGGGCAGGTAGGCCTCGGCCAGGGGCGGGGTAGTCCGGCAGAAGCTCGTCGCGAGCACCAGGGCCAAGGGAAGCACCTCGCCCTGCGCCCGTGATTGCACTCCGGCGATAGCCGTCATCAGGCGATCCGCCGTCGGCCGGCGATGCCGTGCTCCGCCAGGAAGGCCAGGTAGGGGCTCCTCCTGCCGGTACTGGACCGCGATCGACAGTGTGTGGAGGGCGTCCTGGAGCTCATCGATTCGTTGGGACTGCTCCTCGACCCTGCGACGCAGCTCCTCGAGCTCGGTGCTGGGATCCGGCATGTGGCCTCCTTCCGGTGGTGTCCCCGCCTCAGAGTAGGCGTGTGGCCGGTGGCCTTGTCCCGGGCTCCCACTGCACGAGGGGCGGGAGGTACTGGCCGCGGGTTGTGCGTACTGCACGAACCTCCGACCCCCATGGAGTACACCCGATGCTCGTGCAGTGGTGCCCCACCCTCGTGCAGTGCGGGCGGTCGGGTGTGACTGTGAAGCGAGAAGTCGCGCGATCGAACACCCGCGACGTGGGGGGAGACTCGACGGTCGGGCAAGGGCCGGCCTTGGGACGACAGAAGGCCCACAACATCGCGGGCCTTCTCATCGTCTCGTCGTCGGGGTGCTTAGGCCTTCGGCCTTTCGACCCCCTCCTCTTCGAAGACCTCATGAGCAAGCTCATGGGTCTTCTTATCGTCGGGGTGGCGGGATTTGAACCCACGACCTCTTCGTCCCGAACGAAGCGCGCTACCAAACTGCGCCACACCCCGTGTGCAGCAGGCGACAGCATAGCCTCCCCCCACCGCGGGGAGGAAATCGGATCCGCTGAGTCCTCCGTCACGTCGGCGTTCGCTCCCCGTGGGAACCCGGTTGGCCCGAGGCGCCCACCGTGACAGGCTGCTCACGACCGGTCCACCTGCTGGCCCCGCGCTTCGGGAGCGTTCTCACCGGCCCGGATCCCGTCGCCCGCGGGCCCCTCTCGCCCGAGAAAGTGCTAGGGACCGAGCAGCCTGAGATCACCCTCAAGCACCCGCCGCAGACAAGGGCTCCCATGCGCATCGAGGCCGTCGTCGGCGACATCACCACCGAGAAGGTCGACGCCATCGTCAACGCCGCCAACAGCACCCTCCTGGGCGGAGGAGGAGTTGACGGCGCCATCCACCGTGCCGCCGGCCCCGGCCTGCTCGACGCCTGCCAGAAGGTGCGCGACACCGAGCTGCCCGACGGACTGCCGGTCGGCCGCGCCGTGCTACCCCCGGCTTCGACCTGCCGGCCGCCTGGGTCATCCACACGTGGGCCCCAACCTCCACGCCGGTGAGGACGACCCCGCCCTGCTGCGCGCCTGTTTCGACAGCTCCCTGGAGCTCGCCATTCAGCTCGGCTGCACCGGCATCGCCCTGCCGGCCGTCTCCGCAGGCGTCTACGGATGGCAGATCGCCCGGGTCGCCGAGATCGCCGTGGCTGCGGCCCGCGCCGTCGAGCAGCTCGCCCACACCGATCCCGACGCCGTCGGACGCCTGGGGCTCATCCGCTTCGTCCTGTCCTCGCGAGGCAACCACGAGGCCTTCGCCCGAGAGCTCGCGCGCACCGAGGACTGAGGCGCCGACCCGTCCGGGTCTTCCCTGCGCCCTCTCCTCTGCACCGGCTTCTGTCCCCCTCTCCTCGAGCTGACGGGGACAAACGACGCCGTCGGGGACGTTCCATTGCGGCCGGGGACCACCCAGGACGGCCAGGGACGCCTGACGCGGAGGGACCGAATCCTGTCCCCGGACGCGCGCACTGTCCCGCCCGGAGGCAACGGCACCCGCCCGCGTGGAATGTCCCCGGCCGCAAGAAAAGCCCCCGGACGCGTGGACCGTCCTCCTACACTCGCCTGCATGACCACCGACGCTCACCACGGACTCCCTCGACCATTCCGGTCAGCCCGGCCGGCCGCGACCCGCTGCCCTTGGCAGGGGCGCACCGTCCCTGGTGACCGGGAGTCAGCCGCCGCATCGGCATCGGCCACGCCATCGCCTGCCGCGCCGCCGACTACGGGGCGAGCATCGTCGCCCACCACTACTGCCCGCACGACGCCTCCCAGCCCTGGGGCGCCGACGACATCGACGCCGTCATGGACTCCATCCGCAGCCACCTGGTCGGCCCGGCCCGGCTCATCGACATCCCCGCCGACCTGGCCGCCCCCGGGGAGCCGGCCCGTGTCGTCGAGCAGGCCGCGGCTGCTGCCGGCCACCTCGACGCCCTCGTGTGCAACCAGGCCATGAGCAGTCCCGATGGGTCGCTCAGCGAGATGACCGAGGCCGTCCTGGATGCCCACTGGGCCGTCGACGCCCGCGCCTCCATCCTCCTGGCGCAGGCCTTCGCCGCTCAGGAGGGCTTCGCCTCGCCCGCCCCGTCCGGCTCCGCGCGCCGCCGTGGGTCGATCGTCTTCCTCACCTCGGGCCAGGCCTGGGAGCCACTGCCCAGGGAGATCGCCACGCCGCAGCCAAGGCCGCCATCGCCGGCCTCACCCCGACCATCTCCGAGGAGCTCATCGACGCCGGCATCACCGTCAACACGGTCAACCCCGGCCCCGTCGACACCGGCTACGTCACCGAGGCGGACCGCGAGGCGACGGCCGTCATGTTCCCCAGGGCGCTGGGGCAAGCCCGACGACGCCGCCCGCCTCATCACCTGGCTGCTCACCGATGAGGCCCGCTGGATCACCGGGCAGGGTCATCAACTCCGAGGGCGGCTTCGCCCGCTGGCGCCGCTGACTGCCGCGCCCAGGCGCCGGCGCACCTGTCGCCCTGCATGCCCCATCCCACTGCGCGCGTCCCGTGGCCCCACACTTCGACCAAAACTTCAGAATCGACCCGGAGCCGCGTCGATTCTGAAGTTTTGGTCGAAGTGTTGCGTGGGAAGGGGGTCGGGGGAGGTGCGGCTCGGACGAAGTGTTAGCGGGGCACGGGTTGAAGTGTTAGTGGGAGCGCTGGGACGCGGCGCCTCAGGCCGGCAGCAGGCGCAGCAGCGTGGCCTCGGGCCGGCAGGCCAGGCGCACAGGGCGTGTAGGGGGCTCGTGCCGAGTCCGGCGGAGACGTGCAGGTACATGTGGTCGGCGGTCCGCGGGTCCCCTGAGCCGGCCCGGCCACTGCGACAGCCCCGAGGCGCGCCCCCGGTCCAGGTCGCAGTTGGTCACCAGTGCCCCCACCCCGGGCACGCACAGCTGCCCGCCGTGGGTGTGCCCGGCCAGGACCAGGTCGACGTCGTCGGCTGACATCGCCTCCAGGACCCGCCGGTAGAGGGCGTGCGTGAGCCCCAGCCGCAGAGCCCGGCCCCTCATGGTCGCGGATCGCCGGCAGGAGGTGGCCGACTCCGCTGAGTCGGCGGCCTCGGGACGGGCAGGACATCGCGGTTGGCGTGCGGGTCGTCGACGCCGACCAGCTCGATGCGCCGCCCGCGCACGGTCAGCGAGCCGCGCCGGTTGGTCAGGTCCACCCAGCCGCCGGCGGCCTGCAGGTCACGGACGTCCTCCCAGGGCAGGGCCTCGATGTCCTCGTCGCGCACCCGGCTGGAGGCTTTGCGCGGGTCCCGGTGCAGGTAGCGCGTCGGCAGGCGGAAGACGGTGGATCGGTAGTCGTGGTCGCCCATGACGAAGGCCCCAGGCAGACCCGTCAGTGGTTCGAGTGCCCGCCGCAGCGGCTCCAGCCCGGATGCCAGGGAGAGGTTGTCGCCGGTGTTGACGACGACGTCGGGCTGCAGCTGCGCCAGCTGCCGCACCCAGGCGACCCGCGCCTCGGTGTGGCCCGTCAGGTGAAGATCGGCCAGGTGCAGCACCGTGAGGGGCTCCTCGTCGGCGGCGAGTACCGGCACGTCAATGCGCCGCAGCACGGGGCACCTGGCCTCAATGAGGCTGTAGGCCAGCGTGGCCGCCCCAGGGCAGCGGTGGTGCCGATGACGGACAGAGCGGCGCGGCCCGGCAGGGGCAGGGCGTCATGGGAGTCGGGTCCTGTTCTGTGCAGGTGTCGTTCTCGCGGGGAGAGTCGCTCACCCGTGGGAGGGAATGGGCAGGGCAGGATCGTTCGCCACGGCCTGGGACATGTAGTCGCGCCACATCGGCACGGCCAGGTCACTACTGTAAATCTTCGGGAAGTACACCCTCCGATCGTCCTGCCGACAAGGCTCCTGCCGCTCTCCGTGGCGTCACCGATCCAGACCGCGGTGGACAGCTGCGGGGTGAATCCCACGAACCAGGTGTTCTCAGCCTCATCCGTGGTTCCGGTCTTGCCCGCGATCGGTCGGCCGAAGACGGCGTCCTTAGCGGTACCTCCTGGCTCGGATGTGGCCGGAGCGTTTTTGCGGTCTCGTCCGCGGCACCCCTGGTCCATGGCCTGGGTGCAGTCAGCGCTGGGTACGGCCATCGAGGTGCCGCTGGCGTCCAGGATCTGGTCGATGGCGATGGGCTGCAGTACTTGCCGCCGGAGGCGAAGGTTGCGTAGGCGTTGGCCATGCTGAGCGGTGGGACGGGTGTGCTTCCCAGGGCGATGGAGGGGTCAGGATCCAGCTGGCTCCCGTCCGCCTTGGTGATGCCCATGGAGGCGGCGAGCTTCGTGACCTCGCAGACATCGAGGTCCCTGAGCATCTCGGTGAAGCCCGTGTTGATGGACTGCTTCGTGGCTTCTCTGACGGTCATCATGCCGGCGTTGGTTCCGGCGACGTTGTTGACGGGCCAGGGACCGGCCGCACGCTCGGGATCGCAGGAAACTGTGAACGTGTTGGGCCCGTAGTTCTTCGGCGCGGACGCGTTCAGCATCTGGTAGGGCGTGTGGCCGGTTTTGAGCCATTCGGCCAGGATGATTGCCTGAAGGTCGACCCGGCTGGAAGCCGACGTTTTCCGTCGGGGAGCTCGATTCCACCGTGCTTGGCGTCCGCTGCGAAGACGAGTTGGGAGTCCTCGTAGTTGGTGTTCTGAGCCAGCGCCTGGATTCGTCCTGTGCCGGGCTCGATCGAGACGATGGTGGAGTTGGCTCCGTCGGAGCCCCCGATCGGAGTTCTGGCCTGAATGACGGAGTCGGCGGCACTCTGACGCTCGAGGTTCAAGGTGGTGGTGATCTTCAGGCCACCGCGCGTCAGGAGCTGACGGCGGGCGGCGACATTGGGTCCGAAGTTCTCCGAGCCGAGGATCTCATTGACCACATAGGTGCAGAAGTAGGCGTAGCTGCCCGCGGCCCCACAACCCGCGGGCGAGTCCTGAATATCGAGCCTGATCTCGGAGTTGACGGCCTCGTCGTACTGCTGCTTGGTAATGAACTTCTCTTCCAGCATCTTGGCCAGCACCCAGTCCCGACGGTTCTTGGCCAGTTCCGGCTGGGACTTGGGGTCGTAGGCGCTGGGTGCGTTGGTGGTTCCGGCCAGCAGGGCGGCCTCGGCCACCGTCAGATCCTTGGCGTGCTTATTGAAGTAGTGCAGCGAGGAGGCCTCCACCCCGTAGGTGGAGGGACTGAAGGCGGCGATGTTGAGGTAGCCCTCGAGGATCTGCTGCTTGGAGTACTTCTGCTCCAGGCTGAGGGCGAACTTCATCTCCCGCAGCTTGCGGGCCACGGTGCTCTCGGTGGCGTCCCGGATGAGCTTGTGGTCGTCGTTCTTCAGACCGGTCTCGATGAGCGTGTTGCGCACGTACTGCTGGGTCAGTGTTGAGGCGCCCTGACGCGAGCCGCCGGCGTTGTTGGACACCAGGGCCCGCACCATGCCGGTGGGGTCGACGCCCTGGTGCTGGTAGAAGCGCTGGTCCTCGACGGCGACAATCGCGTTCTGCATGTTGACCGAGATCGAGCTCAGAGGCACCACGATGCGGTTCTCCGCGTAGAACTTGGTGATCTCGGAGCCGTCGGCCGCCAGGAGGGTGGAGATCTGGCTGGGCTGCTGGACGTTGAAGTCGCTGGGGAGCTCCTCGAAGAGCTCGGCCGACGCCTTGGTCAGTGCTGCCGTGGCGCCCACGAAGGGGCGGCGAAGCCCTGACAGGGACGCCGCCGACGCACGAGAGAGTCAGGAAGACCACGAGCATCGAGACGACCTGGGGTGGTGTCAGTGAGCGCCCGCGCGCAGAGGATTTCGCCATGGCGCCAGCCTACGTGGAATCGCTTGGAGGATGCAGTGGCGTAGACCCTCTTCGGGCTGGGAAGACCCTTGGAGGCCGGCTCTGTGCCCTCTGTTCGGCGGGAATGCGGGGTGGTTCGACGACGCGGCGGCCTGCCGGCGACGGTGTGGCTCGGCCACATAGCGAGACAGCTCCGACGCTCAGGCAATTCTTAGAGATTATTCAGGTGAGGGTCACGTTGACATCACGATCCCTTGAGGAGGTGGGTGGTTCGGAGGTGGTTCACCGCCCGTGAGAACTCGCATCCCCAGCCGTGGGAAAGGCAAGGCCGACGGTGGTCTTAACGTCCAATATTCGGCTCGCTATCAGAGAACCGCCCTTGTGTGTGCTGCTCCTCGGTGCGTTATCGGGGTTCTGCGGCGGTCGGATTGCCCAGGTCACGGGGGGAGGATTTGGTGTGAGGTGCTCGGTTGCCATACGGTAACGACTGTGACGTGACCGACAACGGCGTCGGCCGTTGAATGGATCGGGAGTGAGCATGATTCAAGACGACCAGACCTGGGCGGCCCAAGCGGCCTGCGCCACCGTCGAGCCTGACCAGCTCTTCGGCAAGGGTGCTGAAGCAGCGCGATGCGAGGTCGCTGTGCTTCGCATGTCCGGTTCGTATGGAGTGCCCTGGCCGAGGCGCTCAACTCCGAGTCCAGCTTCGGTGTCTGGGGTGGGCTGACCGAGCGGGAGAGGCGGGCGCTGCTGCGACGCTTCCCCGAGGTCGATGACTGGGGTCGGTGGCTCGAGCGCGAGGATGATGAGCTCGTCGCCGAGATCCACGCGCGTCGCGCCCCTCGCATCCTGGCCCGGGTGCGTTGCGCATCCTGAGGGCGCCCTCGCGTTGCCGACTTCCGGCGCCTGGCGGCGGGCTCTAGGCTGAGTCCCATGACAGCATCTTCTGAGCCCGTATCCGCCTCGCCGACCACCTGGGAGTACGTCACCGTCCCCCTCATCACTCACGCCACCAAGCAGATCCTCGACCAGTGGGGTGCTGACGGCTGGGGAGCTTGTTCAGGTTGTGCCCTGGTCCCTCCGGCACGGACAACCTCATCGCCTACCTCAAGCGCCCCCGGTCCTGACGGGCCGCCCGGCGAGGCCGGCGCGCACGATGCCGCGCCTGCGGTCCGGTACCTTCCGGCTGCAGGCGCGGCGTCGTCTCTGCGGTTGATGCGGGTGTCAGCGCCCGGCGGCTTCTCCGGTGCGCCGTGCTGAGGGCTCGCGACCCGAGACGGGACCTCAGCGGGCGCGACGGCGCAGGCGGTCGACGTCGAGCAGCGTGACGGCCCGGCCCTCCAAGCGGATCCAGCCGCGGGAGACGAACTCGGCCAGCGACTTGTTGACCGTCTCGCGGGAGGCGCCCACCAGCTGGGCGAGCTCCTCCTGGGTGAGGTCGTGGGGGACGTGGACGCCGTCGTCGGTGGGCGAGCCGAAGCGGTCGGCCAGGTCCAGCAGGGCCTTGGCCACGCGGCCGGGCACGTCGGAGAAGACGAGGTCCGCCAGCGCGGTGTTCGTGCGGCGCAGGCGCTGGGCCAGGGCCCGCAGCATGTCCTTGGCCAGCTGCGGGTGGGACTCCACGAAGGTCATGAGCTGGTTGTGGTCCAGCGTCAGGAGCTCGGTGGGGGCCACGGCGGTGGCGGTGGTGGAGCGCGGGCCCGGGTCGAACAGGGTCAGCTCGCCGACGATCTCGCCGGGAGCCGAGCACCGCGAGCAGGTTCTCGCGGCCGTCGGCGCTGGCGTGGCCGAGCTCACCTTCCCGGAGAGGAGAATGTAGAGGCGGTCGCCTGAGTCGCCCTCGTTGAAGAGGGTCTCGCCACGGCGCAGAGTCGTCTGCGTCATCATGGCGCGCAGTTCCTCCTGCTCTTCCGGGCTCAGGCCCTCGAAGAGCGGGATCCTGGAGATAATGCTGTCTTCCACGGAGATCCTCCTGGTGGTTAGGGGGCTGGCATCCCGCATGCGGGAGCCCTCGGGTCTATCCTGCCACGGCTTGTGACCTGTGGCACGCCGTCGAGCATTGTAGTCTCCGTGTGTTGCAGGTCAAAGGGAAGTGAGCAAAATCGGGTGCGTCGTGTGACACGGTTCCGGCGGTGAGGTTGCGGAGAGAGGATGGAGAACAGTGCGTAGGGGCAGTGAGTAGCGAGACCGCTGGGGCCCGAGGTGGCGATGACGACCGAGTCGGCCCCGGCGTGCGGGCGCCGTCGACGACGAGCTCATGACCCTCTACCCTGACGCCGCCTGCGCCCCTGGATCATGACGGCCCTTCCAGCTGCTCGTCGCCACCGTCCTGTCGGCGCAGACCACTGACGCGCGTCAACACCGTCACCCCGAGCTCTTCGAGCGCTACCCCGACGCCGCGGCCCTGGGGGCGGCCCGGCGCGAGGACCTCGAGGCGATCCTGCGGCCGCTCGGCTTCCAGCGCGCTAAGGCCGGCCATCTGCTCGGCATCGGTCAGGCGCTCACCGAGCGCTTCGAGGGCGGGTCCCGCGCAGCCGCGAGGAGCTCGTGGCCCCTGCCGGGCGTGGGGCGCAAGACCGCCAACGTCGTGCTCGGCAACGCCTTCGGACAACCCGCCATCACCGTGGACACCCACGTGGGCAGGCTCTCGCGCCGCCTGGGGTGGACGACGTCGAAGGACCCGCTGCGCGTGGAGAAGGACATCGCGGCCCTGTGGGAGCCGTGGCGCTGGACCGACGGCTGCCACCGGCTCATCGAGCACGGGCGCCAGGTGTGCTCGGCCCGCTCACCCCGCTGCGGCCAGTGCACACTGCTCGAGGCCGGCCTGTGTCCGCAAGTGGGGGTCTGAGGGCCGCCTGAGTGCGGAGCCCGCGGAGGGGCCCGGGCCGACGTCGGGTTAGCCCCCACCTTCGATTCGCCAGATGGCCGGATGGGCTGGGAGGGCCGGCGTCGTCAGGCTGGAGACATGACTGCTCACTCGCCCTGGCCCCTCCGACCCGACCGCCGCCCCCGCCTCATCCCCTGCCGTCCACCACGCCGCCTGCCGGAACGGACTCGACGTCGCCCATCGCCATCCGGCTGCGCGGCCTGACCCGCGTCTACGAGGTCCCCGGACGCCAGGACGCCCGCGTCACCGCCCTGGACCACGTTGACGCCGACCCTGCCCGAGGGCAGCTTCACCGCCGTCGTCAGGGGCCTCCGGGTCGGGCAAGTCCACACTGCTGCACTGCATGGCCGGCCTCGATGAGCCCACCAGCGGCCAGGTGACCATGCTCGGCGCCCTCACCTCCGGGATGCGGTCCGCCGAGCGGGCCCGGTTTCGCGCCCGTCACGTCGGCTTCGTCTTCCAGGAGTACAACCTCATCGCCTCCCTGAGCGCCGCCGACAACGTCTCCATGCCCTCGCGCCTGGCCGGGCGTCCCCTGAACGGCGCCCCAGACCCAGGGAGGCCCTCGACGCCGTCGGGCTCGCTCACCGCGCCGGCCTCAAGCCCCACCAGCTCTCCGGCGGGGAGCGCCAGCGCGTGGCCATCGCCCGCGTCATGGCCAGCCGCCCCCGGATCGTCTTCGCCGACGAGCCCACCGGCGCCCTCGACCTGGACTCCGCCGCCCTGGTCCTGGACTGGCTGCGCCGGCTCACCGAGCAGGGCACCACCGTGGTCATGGTGACCCACGACGTCGAGGCCGCCGCCCAGGCCGACGCGGTCGCCGTCATGAGCCAGGGGCACCTGGTGCAGTGGACCGGCTGCCGAGACGCCCGCCAGATCGCCGAGCTCGTCCACTCGGCGCGAGCCACGCGCGCCGCCTGACCAGGGACGGGATCAGGAGAGGATCGGAGAAGATCATGGTCACACTCATCTGGAACGACCTGCGCCACCATGCCCGCCAGTGGCTGTGGTCGCTGCTCGTCGCCACCGTCGGCGGCGCCATCATCGGCGTCATCATCACCGCCTGGTACAGCGCCCTGAACTGGGCCCAGGCCCAGGGCTCGGCCGAGCTCATCAATGCTTCCCACATCATCGGCTCCAGCCTTGTCTCCTACGCGGGGCTGGCCACCGCCGTCATCCTGTCCACGACGCTGGGCCTGACCGTCTCGGCCCAGCAGCGCTCCCACGCGTTGTGGAAGGTCCTGGGCATCCCCGGCAGCCGCATCCGCCGCATCATCCTCGCGCAGGTCGGGATGATCGGGCTGCTCGGAGGCGCCATGGGGGCGGTGACCAGCCTGCCGCTGGTCCGCGTCTACCTGCTCACCTGGCGGGAGTTCGACGTGTTTCCTCAGAATCTGCCCATCATCATGCCGGGCTTCGGGGTGCCGTTGACCATCGCCGTGACGATGCTGTTCTGCATCCTGGGCGCGATGGGGCCGGCCCGGCGGGCGGCGTCGGTCCCCGAAATGCAGGCGCTGCGGGAGGCCACGGCTCCGCAGACCCGGACCCGGTGGTGGCAGTGGGTGGTCGTCGGCATCATGCTCCTGGGGCTGGTCATGACCCCCTTCGAGAGCTCCCTGCCCATGAGTGACGCGGAGAGGGCGGAGATGGCCACGTCCGGTATGAACCTCAACGACCCGGGGGAACGCGCGATGGCTGGCGCCTCCATGGGGCTCCCTCGCCGCGATCGCCGCCCTGAGCGTGCCGAACTGGACGCTGCGGCCACTGCTGACCTGGTGGACCGCCCTCATCCCGGGCCGCAGCCCCGCCTGGTTCGCCGCCCGCGCCAACGCCCGCCACCGCGCCTCCCTGTCGATGACGACGATCGTCCCCTTCGCCATCGCCGTGGCCCTGACCGGCACCGTCTACGCCGCCGTCGGGGCCGGGCAGGCCACCGGTGCGCAGGGCTCGGTCAGCGGGTTCCTCTCCGTCGGGGTTCCAACCTTCTTCATTTCCGGCGTCGGCGGGATCGCCAACATCGCCATGGTGGGCGAGCCCGGCGCCAGAGGGGCGCTGCTGGGGGTTATCGGGGCGCGCACCCGCACGGTTCTGGCCTCCACCGCGCTGGAGGGCGTCATCTACGCCGTTACCGGCATCATCTTCGGGCTGGCGGCCACCGCCTTCAGTGCCGTCTACGCCGCGCTGTACTCCGGGGGCGGGACGGCGGTCCTGGTCGCCTCGGTCCCGGTGGGGCTGCTGGCTCTCGTCAGCGTGATCTCGCTGGCGCTCGCGGTGACGACCACCTGGTTGCCCGCCCAGCTCGACCGGCGCTCCCTCATGGACAACCTACGTCAGCCGGTGTGAGGCGGGGTAGGGCGGCGCCGGGCCACACCGCACGTACCCGCCGAGCCGGTGGCGGGTGGCGGCGTCGGGTTGACCGCACCGCACCGCACCCGTCGAGCTGGGCACTCGTGCAGACCTACCGAAGAACAACGGGGCTGCGCGATAAGTGTCCGGCTCGCGGCCTCAGGCGGAGGCGGGCGGGGCGACGTCGGCCAGGAAGGGCAGCAGGGCCCGGACGAACCCGGCCGGGGTCTCCTCCTGGGGGAAGTGGCCGGAGCGGTGGATCGTCACCTGGCGCAGGTTGCCGGCCACGTGGTGGGTGTCGCGCGCGTAGGCCTGGGCGGGTTGGACCGGGTCGAGCTCGCCCTGCATCGACAGGACGGGCACCGTCGCCGGCTTGTCCAGGGCAGCCGTCTCCGCCCGGGACAGCACGAGGTTGCGCAGCGGCTCCAGGGCGCTGTGGGCGGCGCCGGGCCGGGACAGGAGCTCGGCGTAGTAGGGGGCCTCCTCGGCCAGTGCTTCGCGCGTGTGCGGCCCGGCCCAGGAGCGCAGCAGGCCCTCCAGGGCGCTGCGGCTGCGCAGGCGGCGCTCGGCCAGGCCCGGGATCCGCAGGCTCACGTACTGCAGCGCCGGCCCCGACAGGGCCCGGGCCCGCAGCGAGCGCAGTGCGAGCGGGTGGGGGGCGCCGACCGGGACGATCGCCGTCGTCGGATCCGGGGCCAGGCTCGGCAGCGCCCAGGCGACCTGGCCGCCGAGGCCCGCGCCGACGACTACGGCGCGCTCGTGCCCCAGAGAGCGGACCACGGCGGCCAGGTCCTGGGCGAGCGTCACCAGGTCGTAGCCCGACGGCGGCCGGTCCGAGCCGCCGAAGCCACGCAGGTCGAGGGCCGCCACGCGGTGCCCGGCCTGCGCCAGGGCGGGGATGACGTGGCGCCAGGTCCACCAGCACTCCGGGAAGCCGTGCACCAGGAGGGTGAGGGGGCCGGCTCCGGCCGGGGCCTCGGGGCCCGCCAGCGCGACATGGAAACGGGTGCCGCGGGCGGTGAGGTTGCGGTGGGTCCAGGGGCCGGGGCGATTGACGTCAACAGGCACGTCCGCAGCCTACTGGTCGGCGCCCCGTACCGGCGACGGGGCCGCCCGCACCGCCCACGTCGTCCTGCACCGCCCCCGGGGCGCCCGCCGGGGACATTCTGCGCGGCTGGGTGCCTGTGCCTCCGGGCGGGGACAGGGCGCGCGTTCGGGGACAGGGATCCGGTCCCCGGCGGCGTCGAGTGTCCCCGCGGGTGCAGGTGTGTCCCCGACGGCGCAGAATGTCCCTATATCCCTGTCCGAGGCAGGAAGGAGAAGGCATGACTGCCCAGCGTCACCATGACTCGGCTGATGGTTCTGCCGATGACCTCGCCGAGGGTGCCCGCACTGACTCCTGCGGGTGTGCGCATGCGGATGTCGGGGCCTCAGACCCGGCTACTGACCCGACACCCAAGGAGGGGGCGGCCGCTGGGGCCGGCGGCGCTCAAGGGGAGGAGGAGTCGGCGCCCGTCTCACCCGGACGCCTGGAGGCCTTCAGCGACGGGGTCATCGCCATCGCGATCACCCTGCTGAGCCTGGAGATCAAGCTGCCCGACGGCGGCGGGAGCCTCCTGCACTCCCTGGCTTCCCTGTGGCCCAGCTACCTGGGCTTTGTCCTCAGCTTCCTCCTGGTGGGGCAGGTCTGGCTCAACCATCACGCCATCTTCGTGCGGGTGCGCAGCGTCGATCAGTGGATGCTCATCTGCAACCTCTTCCTCCTGCTCGATGTCGCCTTCCTGCCCTTCGCCACCTCGGTCCTCACCCGGTCCCTGGAGTCCGGCCACGACGAGCGCACGGGCGCCGTCTTCTACGGGATGGTCATGGTGGTCGGCGGGTTGTTCTTCAACGCCCTGTGGCGGGCCTCCATCCGGGACTGTGGCCGCCTGCGAGCAGGGGTCTCCGAGGCGGAGGTGCGCTCCATGACCCGGCGCTTTGCGATGGGGCCGTGGCTCTACGCACTGGCCGCACTGCTGGGGATGGTCAGCGCCTGGCTGAGCGTGGTCACCTACGTGGCCCTCATCGTCTTCTACATGGTCGGCCACCGGCCGCGGCGAGTCAGCCCAGCAGGAGGCTGAGGGCGACGTACACGCCGGTGCCGCCGATGAGTGACAGCCCGATGGAGCGCCGCCACAGGTGCAGGCCCGCCGTCGCCCCGATCCCGCCGACGGCCGGCAGCCAGCTCGACGGCGACAGGCTCACCCCACCCAGCGTGTAGGCCACCAGGACGATCATGACCCCCAGCGGCATCGCCCGGGACAGGAAGGCCAGCACCGCACTGCCCTGACGCCCGCGCAGCAGCACGAAAGGCACGATCCGGCACACGAAGGTGATGACGGCGACGACCACGACGGCGACCGCGATCTGCGGGTTAGTGAGCATCAGCTGTCCCCCGCTCCGACGTCGGCGCGATTGCCCCGGGGCGGCGGCCGCGCCAGGCGTACAGCCCCACCCAGGCCGACGCCGAGGATCACCAGCGCGGTCAGCAGTGCCGCCGAACCACCGATGGCCAGGCCGACCCCGCCGGCCACCAGCCCCACGCACAGCACCCCGATGTCGGGGTGATTGCTCCAGTTCTCAATGGCCAGGATCACGAACAGGGAGGTAAGCACGAAGCCCAGCAGCTCGATGCGCTCACCCACCACGGAGGCCAGCGCGGTGCCGGTCAGTGCCCCGACGGTCGTGCCCGACACCCAGGAGGCGTGGCTGATCGCCTCCACGCCCACCAGGTAGCGCCCGCTCATGGCCCGCCGGTCGCGCGCCGCCAGCAGCGCGTAGACCTCGTCGGTGATCGCGTGGACGGCGTAGAGGCGCGTGAGCGCCCTGCCCCGCACCCGCTCCAGGGGGAAGCCCAGCCCGTAGAAGACGTGCCGGCCCGAGACGAAACCGGTGGACAGGGCGATGGCCGCCAGTGGCTCGCCGGCACCGGCCAGTGGCACCAGCAGCATCTGCATGGTCCCGGAGTAGATGACCAGGCTCCACACCGGCGCCCACCACCAGGCCAGGCCCTCGGCGACCAGAAGCATCCCGGCCGCCAGCCCCAGCGTCACGTATCCGACGACGATGGGCACCGCGTCCCGGGCCGCATCCGCGAGGGTCTGCATCCGCCGAGCCGACGGCGCTCCTGCCTCTTCGGCCCCGGAAGGCGGCGGGGTGGTGTCGGACTCAGTCACGCGGGCCGCGGCCCTCGTCCTGCGTGCGCTGCCCGGACCGGCGAGCCACGTGACCGACGACGGCGACCATGATCGTGAGCACGCCCATGAGGATGAAGCGGCCCGAGAGGCCGTCGTCCATGACATAGGTGGACAGGGCCTTACCCAGGTCGGAGTGGGCCTGAAGCCGATCCACCGTGGGCCCCAGGATCGACTTGGTGACCCCCGGCAGGAGGACGAAGGGCAGCCCGATGACCGTGCTGAAGGCGCCGACGACGAAGGCCCCCAGCGAGGATCGCGAGATCATGAACAGGGCGGCGGCGCAGGCCGCGGTCCCGCCCAGAATCTCCAGCGCACCCATGGGGAGGCAGCCGACGGCCAGGCTGAGGGGTTGCCGCCGGTCAGGGTGGCGGCGCCGTCGTGCACGAGGAACCAGGCCAGGGGGAACAGGACGACGGCGACGAGCACCCCGGCCCAGTGGGTCTCGACGCGCGAGCCCGGGGTGCTCAGCGCGCTGGCGCCCTTGAGGAGGATGGAGTCGTCGTCCTCGTCGGCACCGGTCATCGGCCATGGCGGCCTGCCGGGCCCGCGAGCGGCCGCGCTCCTCGGGTCGTCGCTCTCCCCGGCGTCGGCGCTCGTGGACAGGCCCCGCCCGGTGGGGGCGGCTGCGAACCAGTCGGGCGTCTGCTGCGGGGAGGGAGCCGACGGCGAGGCTGCCGGCGTCGGGTGATAGTCCCGGGTGTCCGCGGAGGCGGGGGCCGGCTGGGTTGACGGGGTCGTCTGGGCTGACGGCGCCCACTCGGACTGCGGCGTCGTTCCCGCTGGGGCGGGGGCCGGCGCGTCGGCGGGGCCTCGGGCGGAGGTCGGAGAGCCCGATGTACGGGGAGGAGGCGGTTCGGGGCGCTGCCCCCATCCCCTCCGTTGACGGGGCGGGAGCCGGGGCGCCGGCGGAGAAAGCGGGGCGGGTGGAGGTCGGCGACTCGGAGGAACGCGCCGAGGAGGCGCTGGCCGCGGAGCCCGTCCGGGCCAGCTGGGCCGCGGGGGTCGCCGGCCAGGACGGGGCCGAGGGGCGGTTGTCCGCGTCGGCGTTCACCGGCGCTGCCGCCTCCGGCTCGGCCGGTGACGTCGAAGCGGCCACCGATGGCCCCGAGGTCGCTGACGGCGCCGACGCCGGCACCTGCGGCTCGAACTCGGACCGGCTCGATGAGGCGGGCTCCGGCGAGTCCGCTGACGGGGCGGCCGGTGTCGTCACGGTCGCCGACGGCGCGGCGGGAGCCGCGAAGGCCGCCGAGACGGCGGGGGCCTCAACGGGCGCGAAGCCGTCGTCGGTCTCAGCGGCGCCCTCATCGCCATCACCCTCCTCACGGTCATCGACGTCGGCTGCCCTCGGCCGTGCTGGCAAACGTCTGGGGAGCCGGAGGCCGGTGGAACCGGCGTCCAGGGCTGAGCGGCGGCCGTCGAGACAGATGCTGAGGCGGGTGTCGAGGCGGCTGCCGGCTGCGCAACTTCCTCGGCAACCTCCTCGGCAACGTTCTCGGTCACGTTCTGAGCATCGTCCTCGGACTCCTCGGACTCCTCGCCGGCTCCGGCCTCCTGCTCGGCCTCGCCGGTCTCGACGTCTTCCGCGTCGAGCTCGCCGTCGATGTCGCCGTCGAAGTCCGCGAAGTCGTCGGAGATGTCGTCGAGGCTGTCGATGGTGGAGTCGTCAGTGTCGTCCACGCCGACGGCGGCATCCGCGGTGCCGGTCGCGGCGGAGGGGGTCTGCGGGGTGGCGCCCGCGGTCTCGTTCGCGGCGCGGGCGGCGCCGGTGGCCACCGAGACGGGCACGGCCCTCACGGCAGGGGAGCCGGTCGCGGGCGTGGGGATCGCCGGGGTCGCGGGGTGAGGTCGGCCTGCGCCTCAGGGGTGTCGAGGTCATCGGCCCCGGCCGGCTGCTCCGACTGCGACGAGTCCTCGAAGTCCTCGAGCTCGTCAAAGTCTTCGAAGTCCTCAAAGTCCTCGAAGTCCTCAGCCTCGATGAGGCTCTGCGGCGCCGCGGCGGCATCGGGGGCATCGGCGGTGTCGGCCGCGGGCAAGCGTCCGTGACTGTCCGCGGCCGCTGCTGTCGCGGGCGCCTCGGCGGACGCTGTGGTCGGCTGGCTGGTCGGCCGGTTGACTGGCCAGGTGTCCGGTGCACCGTCCTGCTGACGGGTGGACTCGGCGCTCACTGCCGGGGCCTCATCCTCATCGTCCCCATCGTCCGCCAAAACGGGTGAGGGCGCCTCCGGGGCGGAGCCGGCGGAGCTGCTGAGGACTGCCGCTGTGCTGGCTGTGCTGGTCGTGCTGCTGGTCGTGCTGCTGGTGGTGGCTGCGGTGGCTGCCGGAGCGACTGCGGCGGTGGCCCCGGCGCCCTGAGGCTCCTCGGCGCGGGCGGGCTCAGGAGTCACAGCCTGTACGGAGACCCGGGAGGCGGCGTCCTCAGCGGTCTCGGCACGGGCCTGCGAGGCGTCGACGACCTCGGGGGCCGCCGGCTCGGTTGCGGTCTCCACGGAGACCGGGGCGGTGTCGGTGACCGGCGCGGGCTCCTCCTCGACCTCGCCGGGCTCCGACGACGGAGGAATCGACGGCGGCACGTCGGCGGCTGCAGCGGGCCCGACGGCCGACTCCGCCTCGGCGGCCCGGCTCCCGGCGGCGCCGGGGAAGGACGCGTGCTCGCGGAGGTTGAGGGTGTCGGCCTCGTCGTCATCGGCCGCGTCCTGCTCGTTGGCCCAGTCGTGGGCTGCGTCATCGGTCGTCTGGTCCACATCGGCGCCGGCGGCAGCACTGACCGCACCGGCCTCGCCGTCCTGGGCCGCCGTCGCCCGGGGCGTAGGGGAGGCGGATGGAGAGACCTGGGTGACCTTGCTGGCGAGGCTCGCGAGGGAGGCCGAGACGAGACCCCTCATCGACCAGGTTGACCGTCGCCTCTCCCGAGCGGGCGTCCGTGGCCGCTGTCCGTGCGGTGGGCGTCGGGGCCGCCTCAGAGGACGGGGCGACGTCGTCGGAGGCGACGGGTGCCTGCGGTGCGGTGCGGTCTGTGTTGTCGGTGCTCACGAGGTCTCCTTACGCATGCACACGGTAGTAGTAGGGGCGGGGATACCGGAAGGGACCGGTCAACTCCGGGACGCGGAGTCGGGCATGGGGCCCTCAGGCGGCGGAGCGCAGCCTGGCCAGCGCGTTGGCACGGCCCTGCCGGCGAGCCACATGTACTCCCCAGCCGATCGCCATGAGCTCGATGCCGATGGCGGCGAGCACGACGGCGTTCGGGCCGTTCGGCAGGGAGCCTGGAGACCAGATGGCCGCCAGGGATCATATCGTTACTGAGCGCGGGCACCGCGGCAAGAACAAGAACCGGGCCGATGATGCGCGCACCGAGGGTGGAGCGCGACGTCGAGGCGCCGGCCGCGGCCAGGGCCAGGAGGGAGATGAGGACGGCTGCCAGCAGCAGTGGCCCGGTCTGGACGCCGGGGGCGACTGCATGCAGGTAGGCGCGCGGCAACAGATAGGCCGTCAGCGCCAGTCCCGGCGATGACCCAGGGCAGGGACAGGAGGTGATCGCGACGGCGTGAGGGCGGCGGCGTCGGAGTGGTACCCACGGTCCGGTCGGCCTCGGTGAGGCGGAAGGCGGCGTGCCCCTGGGCCTGGCCGGCGCGGCGGGCCAGGCGCATCCCCCAGGACCCGCCCAGCCACAGGCCCGCCAGGACGAGCATGAAACCGGTGCTGACGAGGTGCTGAAGCCAGGGGCTCAGTCAAGGAGGCCGCGTGAATAGGAGCCAGGAAGACCATCGACTGGGCGGTCAACGCGGTCAGCCCGGTGGCGAGCGCGCCCAGCGAGGAACGGCTGGCGAACAGGACGGCGGCGGCTGAGGACAGCAGCAGGAGGGTGCCGAGCAGCAGGCCGGTGCGCAGGATCGAGGTCTGGTCGGCGGCCAGGCCCAGGAGGGCGGAGGCACCCAGGGCGAAGAGGACTCCGACGGCGGCGGTGAGCACGTAGTCGGGGCGGCGACTGCGCGGTGGCCGCCCCGATGCGCCAGGGGTCGTGGTGGCGGGCCGGAGCCCGGGGCGTAGTGGGAGGGAGTCAGTCACCTGATCGAGTCTAGGGGGTGCGCTCGCCTTGTGCTGGTTTCCTCGGGATACGGGGCCAGGGGTGCCTGAGGGTGCCTGTGGTCGGCAGTGACCGCGGTGTGTCACAGTGGGGGTGTGGTGCGAATGTCTGTGGGGATCGGGCCCTCGGAGCCCGGGGGACCCAGGAGGCCCGGGAGGCCTGCAGCGCGGGGCGCGGAGAGCCGGACCGGCGTGTTGACCGAGGGTTGACTATTGGTGGGGTCGGCGCAGGTGCGCGGGCCGGGGCGGCCACCGACGGCGCCCCCTCGCCCGGGGATCCGGCGCTGGAGGCGCTCAGGGCCGTGGCCGCCAACGAGCGGGTGCGCGCCGCGGAGGACGCGGTGCGTGAGGCCTGCTCCGAGCTGCGCTGGAACGAGGCCCTGCGGCGCCGATGGCGTGAGGCCCGCGCCGAGGCCGCGATCCGGGGCGCCATCGCCTCGGGCGGCGTCGAGGGCGCCGTGGTCTCCGCCGAGGTCCCTGCGCGAGCAGGTGGCCGCCGGCTCCCTCACCCAGGCCGCCACCGGGGACCCGGGCCTGGACGCCGTGGCCGGGCTGTGGCGCGCCGGGACCCGCCTGGTGGGCTGGATGCCGGACCTGGTGGGGCGGGGTCGGCCGGTGGCGCCCTCGGCGCGCTCGCTGCTGGCGGCGCTGCACCGTGACGTCGTCGGTCCCCTGGCGGCGGGCGGCCGGGTGGGCCTGGGGAGGTCAGAGTGCCGCGGGCCCGGCAGGTGCATGCCCGCGAGGGCGGTCCTGGGGTCGCGCCGCAGGGCGAGGAGCTGGTGGCGAGGCTGGCGGGACTGGTCGATCTCATTGAGGCGCCGCAGGCGCCGGCGCTGGTGCGGGCGGCCATCGTGCACGCCGAGATGCTGGCCGCCCGCCCCTTCACCGCCGGGAACGCCGCCGTGGGGCGCCTGCTGGTGCGTCACCTCCTGGTGCGTGACGGGCTCGAGCCGACGGGCACGGCGGTCACCGACCTCTATCCCGGGCGGGTGCCGGCGGCCTACGCCGAGGCCGCCGGAGCCCTACGTCTCGGGCACTATGGACGGGGTGGTGGCCTGGGTGGTGTGGCAGGCCGAGGCGGTGCTCGCGGGGGTTCAGGAGGCCCAGCGCCTGTGCCGGGCGGTGCAGGCCGGCACCTGGCGGGCCGGATGAGCCCCGGGGCGAACCCTGCTTGAGCTCAGCTCGGGGCCCGGCCGGAGGACTCAGCTGCCGCGCGGGCTACGTTGGGCAACAAGGCAGGCGGCGGTGCCCCCGACGGCCAGCACGCCGGCGACGTGGGCGATGACCGAGGCCCGGGTCGACAGGCTCGGGGGCTCCCAGCGCGGCCGCAGCTGTACCGGGCGGGCGAAGTCGCGCACCGGCCAGTCCCGCTCCTGCGCCAGGCGACGCAGGTCCCTATCGGGGTTGACGGCGACCGGATGGCCGACGGCGCTGAGCATCGGCTCATCGGAGATGGAGTCGGAGTAGGCCCAGCACCGGGCCGGGTCGATGCCGTGGGCGGCGGCGTCCTCGTGCAGCGCCACCACCTTCTCCGAGTGCAGCATGGGGCGGGAGATGCGCCCGGTGAACAGGCCGTCCTCACCGACCTCCATGTGGGTGGCCACCGCCCGGTCGGCCCCGACGAGGCGGGCGATGGGGGCGACCATCTCGGAGATGGAGGCCGAGACCACCACGACGTCGTGCCCGGCCCGACGGTGGCCCTCAATGAGGTCGAGGGGCCTCGGCGTGAGACGGCCGGCTCGATCGCCGTGGTCAGGGCGCCCTCGACGACCTCCATCAGGTCCCGGCGGCTGATGCCGGCGGACATGAGGGCCAGGTGCTCCATGAGGGTGCTGGAGCGCTGGGTGCCGGCGCCCACCAGGAGGTAGGGGATCTGGGCGATGAGCCCGTAGGCCAGGGCGCGGGAGGAGATGAGGCCGCTGCGCCGCATCAGGGGTGCCCAGCGCCCAGGTCGACGACGTCGCCAGGATCGTCTTGTCCAGGTCGAGTAGGCCGCCGCTCGGTGCCCGGTGGGGACGGACCGGCAGGGGGCGCGCCGGCGCAGCCGGTGGGGCGGACGATGCCGTCGCCGGGGACGTCGCTGGCAGTCGGGAGGGGGCGCTTGCGCGGTCCTGCGCGCTCATGGACCCATCTCATCACGAGGGGAGCTCCGGTGTCAGGCGTGTGAGCCCCTCGGTTGCCTGCGCCGTCGCCGGGGCTGCCGTGCTGGGCGGTCCCAGGCCGCGGTGAGGTGCGGTGGGACGCGGTGGGCGCGGGGCCACAGGCGCGTTTCTGCGCCCTGTCTCCACAGGGCCGACGACGCCGCTGGGCGCAGCCGCGGGCGGACCAGCACCCTGGTGGAGGGCCGCCGGCGGCGGCGCCGCAGTACCGCCGTACCACTCGTGCGGGGTAGCGGCCGGGGAGCCGGGAGGCGGCTGTGGCAACGGTCGTGGCAACGGCCGGCCTTGGGCAGGACCGGGGAGACAGTGAGGGAACCGAAAGGAGAGGGCGATGCCGGTGGAGATGCCTGTGAGGCAGGCGCCTGTTCCAGCGGGGCGCCGCAGGGGACAGCCGGGCCAGTGGGAGCAGTCGGAGGAGACGCTGACCATCCCGGCACTGGAGGGGCTCGGGGAGGAGGCGGTGCAGGAGCCTGGGGAGGAGGCCCCGGCCTCGGGGGCGACAGGAGGATCGCAGGTGTGGGACGGCCGGGACGTGTCCTTCCCTCCCTGAGGCCCTCCGCCGGTCGGCCTGTGCATCCCGGTGGTGAGACACGGACGGGGAGAGGGGACGAGCCAGGGACTGGCGCGCTCGGGCTGCTCACGGTCGGAGTCACCGTCGGAACCACCGTCGGAGCCGCTGGGGCGTCCGCCCCGTCGGGAGTGGCCGCGGACGTCGTGCCGCACAGGTCCTGGCCGTCACCGGTGCCCGTGGGGGACTGGGGGCCAGCGTCCTGCTGCTGCACCTGGCGTGGGCGCTGGGACGGGCGGGTAGGCGGGTGGCGATGATGGACCTCGACCCCACCGGCGGCCTGGACCTCCTGTGCGGGCAGAGCGTCCTGACCGGGCTGCGCTGGGCGGACCTGCCGGCAGAGGAGTCGGCCTTCCGGCCTGGCCACCTCGTCGGGGCCCTGCCCGTGTGGCACGCCATGCCGGTCCTCACCGGGGACGTGCGCGGAGGCCCCCTGCCGTGTGCGGAGGCGGTCCTGGAGGCGATGCGGGCCGAGCACGACGTCGTGCTGGTGGACCTGCCCCGCGGGGCGTCTCCGCCCCCGGGCGCCGGGGTCCTCGTCGTCACCGGGCTCGACCTGCGCTCGGCCGTCGCCGCCGAGAGCATCGTCTCGCGACTGCGGGGTACAGCGCCCGCCGCTGTCGTGGCCGCCGATGCTGAAGCCTCCGCGGCCGTCGCCGCTGCTGCGGAGGTGCCGGTCTGGCTCGTGGCGCGCCAGGTGGGTGAGGACGTCGTCGTCGAGGACCTCGAGCTCATCACCGGCTGCCCGGTCCTGGGGCAGGTCCCCACCGACCGGGTCCTGGCCAAGCGGCTGGCCCTCGGAGAGGACCCGGTGCGGGCCCGCTCAGCCTTCCGGCGCGCCGCGAGCGCCCTGGCCCGCGAGCTGCTGCCCCGGCTCGCCGACGCCGCAGCGCCGGTGAACCGGTCAACGAGCCAGTCAGTCAGCCAGACAGCGAGACAGACAGGGAATCAGTCCGTCCATCAATCCGGCAATCAGCTGAGGAGGCAGTCATGACCCCGGAGAGTCTCAATCAGCCCAGAGTTCCTGGCCCTCCCGGCGAGGGTGGGACGGACGATCTCGAGCTGGTCCGCGTCCGCAGCGCCCTGGCCCGCGGCGTGGGCCTGGAGGAGGCCCTCAACGACGCCGCCGCCCCCGCCACCGGACAGGTGGGGATGGCGCGCCTGGGCCAGAGGTGCGCGCCGACGTCGACGGCGCCGGGCCGCTCCTCCAGCCCCTCATCGAGTCCGACGGTGTCACCGACGTCCTCGTCAGCGACGGGCGCACCTGGATCGACCGGGGGCGCGGCCTCGAACCGATCCCCGCAGCCGCCATGGATGAGCCCGAGGTGCGGGCCCTGGCCGTGCGCATGGCCGCCTCCGCGCACAAGCGCCTCGACGACGCCTGCCCCGTCGTCGACGCCACCCTGCCCGACGGCACCCGACTCAACGCGGTCCTTCCGCCCCTGAGCGCCGATGGCACTCTCATCAGTCTGCGCACCAGCGCCGCCGCGGCTTTCACCCTGGACGAGCTGACCGCCGCCGGCACGATCGCTCCCGGCCTGGACGAGGTCCTGGCCGCCCTGGTGGTCGGCCGCGCCAGCTGTCTGGTCACCGGCGCCACCGGTACCGGCAAGACCACCCTCCTGGCCGCCCTGCTCTCACTCGTCCCGGCCACTGAGCGCATCGTGTGCATCGAGGAGGCCAGTGAGCTGCGCCCCCGCCACCCCCACGTCGTCCACCTCCAGGAGCGCGGCGCCAACGTCCAGGGCGTCGGGGCGGTCGCCATGACCTCCCTGGTGCGCACCGCCCTGCGCATGCGGCCCGACCGGATCGTGCTGGGAGAGTGCCGCGGCCCCGAGGTGCGCGATGTCCTCACCGCTCTCAACACCGGCCACGAGGGCGGCTGGGCCACCCTCCACGCCAACTCTCCCGCTGACGTCCCCGCCCGCCTGACCGCCCTGGGGGCGCTCGCGGGACTCGACGAGGCGGCCGTTGCCGCCCAGGCGGCCAGCGCCCTCGACGCCGTCGTCCACCTGCGCCGGCAGGCCGGCACCACCGGGGCACGCCGGTACGTCGCCTCCATCGGCGTGCTGCGGCGCGGGGTAAGCCCGGCCGGAGCGGTTCTCATCTGCGAGGAGGCCCTGCACGTGACGGGCGACGGCCGCCTCAGACCCGGCCCGGCCGTATCAGCACTGCGGGAGCGGATCGGCCCACAGGCCTTCGCCCGTGCCGGCCTTGACGGACTGCCCGGGGCGGGGGAGAGGAGACCGGTATGACGGGCGCGACCAGCTGGGTGGGCGTGGCCTGCGTGGCGGGCACGGCCGCGATCCCACCCCCGGCAGCCCACCTGACTGGGCTGGTGGGTGGGACGGCGGGAGGCCCGGTGCCGGGCGCCTGGATCGCGGCGGTCCTGGTCGCCCTGGCCGCCGCCGTGCTCCTGCTGCCGGCCCGCCGCGACCTGCCCTGCGGCTGGACCACGGGCACCCCCGCGGCCCAGGCACGCCCGACGATGCGGCAGGCGGCGCTCGCCGCGCTGCGCTCCCGACGTACCGGGGCACCAGAACCGGACCTCGGCCTGCTGCTCACCGAGGTCGCCAGCCTCCTGCGTGCCGGCGCGACCCCGCAGCGGGCTTGGACGCGAGCCTGCCGGCGTGCCGGCCTCACCGAGGGCGCCGAGCCCGACGAGGACGGCGTCCCACCCGTGCTGCGCGCGCTCGCGGACCTCCAGCACGACTCGTGGCTGCCCCTGATGGAGCGAGGGGCGCCTGCGCTGGCACCCGCCCCGCAGGGCCGGAGGGCCCGGCAGAGGCGGGCCACCGCCGCCGGGGTGCCGGGCGCCGTCGCCTCCTGCCGCCTGTCGACCGCCCTGGGGGCGCCCCTGGCCGACATCCTCCAGACCGTGGCCCGGCGGGGTGACCGAGTCCGGCCGAGCCGAGGGCCTCCCGCCGGGCCGCCCTGGCCGGGCCCCGCAGCACCGCCCGGCTCCTGGCCTGCCTGCCCGTGGTCGGCCTGGGGCTGGGGATGCTCGTGGGCGCCGACCCCGCCTCCCTCCTGCTCGACGGCGGACTCGGCAGCGCCGTGGGGGCGCTGGGCATCGGGCTCATGATCGTGGGGCACCTGGTGACCAGGCGCCTCATCCGCGCCGCGACTGCTGAGGGCGACGTCGTCGATGAGGCCCTGGTCCTGGACCTGGCCTCCGCCGCCCTGAGCGCCGGGGCCTCAGTACCCGGGGTACTGACCGCCCTAGGTGAGGCCCTGGAGGAAGAGGGGGCCGGCGTCGTGGGACGGGCCCTGCTGCTGGGCGCCCCGTGGGAGGAGGCCTGGCAGGCGCCCGAGGACGAGCAGTGGAGGGCACGGCGATCCCGCCTGGAGTCCTGCCTGCGCCCCGGCTGGGAGGACGGGGCCTCACCGGCCGCCCTCCTGGCGGCGACGGCGGCGAGCCTGCGCGCGGGGAGGCACGCCCGCGACGAGGAGGCCGCCGAGCGCCTGGCGGTGCGCCTGGTCCCTACCGCTGGGCGCCTGCCACCCTGCCGGCCTTCGTCATCCTGGGGATCGCGCCGGTCGTCGCCTCGGTCGGCATGAGCATGCTCAGCGGGTGAAGGCGCCCGCCGAGGCACGCTCAAGCGGGTACTCCTGCCCTCTTGGGTGCGCGAGCCCCGGCGGCCTGGCACGATGGGGGCATGGCACTGTCGAAGAAGCTGCTGAGCCGCGACGAGGTCGTGGTGCGGCACATGCACACCCACATCAAGGTCCTCCTGTGGCGGTTCGTCGTCGAGATCCTCCTGCTCGTGGTCGGCGTCGTCGCCTCGGTCATGGCCCCCACCACCTGGCAGCCCTGGGGCATCGTGGCGATCTGGGTGGTGATCCTCGTTGTGAGCGTCCCTCTGCTGCTCCTGCCGTGGCTGCAGTGGTACATGCGCACCTACACCATCACCACCAAGCGCATCATCACCCGCTCCGGCATCGTCAGCCGTGTCGGCCATGACCTGCCCCTGACCCGGATCTCCGACATCCAGCTGGACAAGGACGTCGCCGACCGTTTCTTCGGCTGCGGCACGCTGGCCCTGCAGACCTCCGCCGATGACCCGCTCCTGCTGCACGACGTCCCTCACGTGGAGACGGTCCAGGGTGGAGATCTCAACCTGATCTTCAACGACACCCAGGGCGCCATCGACGCCGACCCCCGCAGCTGAGCGGCACCGAGGCGTCGATACAAGGCGCAGATACAGCGCAGATACGGGGCGTAGATACGCAGACAAGACGGCGGCCGCCAGTCCCCCTGAAGGGAGCCGGCGGCCGCCGTCTGAATCGTGGTGATCGGGTCGGTCGAGGGTCTCGACGACGCCGACCGCCTGGGCCACACCGGTCAGGGGTGGCGGCGATGCGCACGGCCTCCCAGACCTGCTCGGTGCTCAGGCCCTCGCCGCGCACCGTGGCCTCGTGGGCGGTCACGCACTTCTCGCAGCCGTTGATGGTGGACACGGCCAGGCTCCACAGCTCGAAGTCGACCTTCTCCACGCCACCGGAGGTGCCGATGATGTTCATGCGCAGGCCCATGCGCTCGTTCTCGTAGGCCGAGGCCCAGGAAGTGGCGCGTGCGGTAGGCGACGTTGTTCATTGCCATGATGGAGGCGGCGCCCAGGGCGGCGCTGATGGCCTCCTCGGACAGGGTGGGTGCGGGCGTCCTCCATGACCTGGACCAGCACGGACTCGTTGCGGGTCGCGGCGGCCCGCGGCCACGAAGGTGCCCCACTGCTGCTGCTCGGTCAGCGAGGAGGGCAGGGACAGGGTGGACAGGTTCAGGGAGAGGTCCTTGGCCCACTCGGGCAGGGGCGGGCGCAGGTTGTCGATGCTCATGGGTTCTCGTTTCGTCGTCGTTCAGGTGGTGAGGTCAGGGGGACGGGGCGGTGGCCCGTCAGCCCATCTGGCCCAGGGCGTCGATGGTGGCGGCGCCGGCCTGCCAGTTGCAGGCGCACAGCTCGTCGGACTGGAGGGCGTCGAGCTGGCGCAGGACCTCCTCGGTGTTGCGGCCCCACGAGGTCGGCGGTCACGGAGACCGACTGGATGACGTTGTGGGGGTCGATGATGAAGGTGGCGCGGTCGGCCTCACCGGTGGCGCGCTTGATGCCCAGGGCCTCGGTGAGCTCGCGGTTCAGGTCGCTGGCCATGGGGAAGGGCAGGTCCTGGAGCTTGTCGTGGCTGCGGCGCCAGGCGTAGTGGGTGTACTCGTTGTCCACCGAGACGCCCACGACCTCGCAGTCGCGGTCCTGAAGTCCTGGTAGAGGTCGCCGAAGCGCGCGATCTCAGTGGGGCACACGAAGGTGAAGTCCTTGGGCCAGAAGAGACGACGCGCCAGGTGCCGGCGGGGACCTGGGAGGAGACAGTGGTGAAGTAGTCCTCGGGCTTGCTGGCCTCAACCTCCTTGAGGTTGCCGGGAACGACGGCGGTGAGCTCGTAGGCGGGGAACTGGTCTCCGATGGTGAGAACGGCCATGGGTGCCTCCTGAATGATGCGAATCGCGGTGCGAGTTGGTGCGGGTCTGCGCTGGCCTGCACCGTCCCGGGTGGGGCCGGTGCGGGGCGGCTCCGTCGGTCCAACCGTAAGGCGCCAGCCTCATAGGCGCAACTAAACCATCTCCTATTTTTAAGAAGGTTCACCTTATCTGGTGGCGGTGCGGTGACCCGCTGCGGTGACATCCGTGGTGACCCGGCCGGAGTCCGGCTGCTCCGCCCGCTCGGTTGGAATGAGTCGCCGTCCCATGGTGTTGCCCCACTGTTGTCCCACTGTCGCCGCACCCCCGCGCAACCAGGTCAGGAGAAGCCATGAGTCCTCGTCTCAGCCGGATCAGCGTTCTCGAGCAGGTCCCTCTCTTCGAGGGGGGAGACGTCCGCCGCACCCTGGGGGACCTCGTCCGCCTGGGGCGCGGCCTGGAGGAGTCCGGCTACCACCGCCTCTGGCTGGCCGAGCACCACAGCACCGGCTCCTTCCTGTCCTCGGCGCCCGACCTGCTCATGATGCACATCCTGGATGCCACCGACCGTATCCGGGTGGGCTCGGGCGGCGTCATGGCCATGCACTACGGCTCGCTCCAGATGGCCGAGCGCTTCGCCACCCTGGCCACCCTCCACCCCGGCCGCGTTGATATGGGCCTGGGCCGCGCCCCCGGTGGGGACATGCGTGCGGCCGCAGCCCTCAACCAGGGCCGGGTCATCGACCCTGACGCCATCAACGCCCTCATCGAGGAGACGGTCGCCCTCCTGCGCGACGAGGCTTCCCGCCACCCACCCTACGCCTCTGTCGAGGTCCGTCCCCTCCCGGCCCAGATGCCGGAGGTCTGGCTCCTGGGCTCCTCGGGCCAGTCGGCCGCCTGGGCCGGCGTCCACGACCTCAACTACGCCTACGCCCAGTTCTTCACCGGCCGCCAGCAGGTCGAGATCATGAACCACTACCGCGCCCACCTCCCCGAGGGCGCCGGCCGCGGCTCCATCCACGGGGGCCAGACCCTCTCCGCCCTGTGCGTCAGCGCCGCCGCCACCCGCGAGGAGGCCCGCGAACAGGCCCTCGTGGCCGCCGACGCCCGCTTCAGCCTGCGCACCGGCCGCCCCATGCGCTTCCGCGACCCGGCCACCCTCGACGCCGCCTACCGCGCCGAGGTCGAGCGCTACCTCGAGCGCGACACCGCCATCATCGTGGGCACCTACGACGAGGTCGCCCATGCTCTGTCCTCCTTCGCCGAGAACCACGGCACCGAGGAGGTCATGCTCGTCAGCTACATCGACGACGTCGAGGTCAAGAACCACCAGTACGCCGAGCTCGCCGCCCGCCTCCTGTGAGCCGGCGGGGAGCCCTGGGCTCCCCGGCGCCCTCCCGCGCGGCGGGGCGCCAAAGATGAGCGGCGCCCCGCGTTACGGTCGGTTCCACGAGCCCTGCGAGCGCCCGGTCCGCCTCTGGGTCCTCCTCCTTCCCGCCCTCCGGCGGCCACGCCCGAGCAGGCGGCGAGCCTGCGGGCGGACCTGGCCGACTCCGGCTGGGGCGTGGAGGCGGTGGCCGCCCTCCTGGGGGAGGTCGCCGACGCCGCCCTGCGCCGCGAGATCCGCCTGCCCGCCCTGCGAGGCCGTGCGTGCCGCCCTGGCCGCCAGGGGCCGTCCCCTTCGCCCGTGGCCGTCCTGACCGCCCTGTTCATGCTCGGCGAGCCGGTCCCCGCCACCGCCCTCGACGCCGCCCTGCCCCGCACCGCAGCGGCAGGCGCCACCGCCATCGGCCTGGTCGGCGAGCCCGACGAGGTCCGGGCTGCGTCCGTGCCCTGGTCGACCTGCGCCCCCACGAGGCCGTCGACGACGCCGGCGAGGTCCGCTGGTGGGTGGCCTCCGACCTGGGCGAGCTCGTCACCGGCCGCGCCCTGGCCCCGATCACGTCCTGGGCGTCGGCGGCGCCGGCCTCACCCTGGCGGGCCTGACCCCGCGCACACGGGTGGGCACCGCCCTGGACCTGGGCTGCGGCTGCGGCATCCAGACCCTCTACCTGCTGCGTCACGCCGAGCACGTGGTGGCCACCGACATCTCCGCACGCGCCCTGGCCTTCACCGCCTTCAACGCGGCCCTGGCCGGCGTGAGCGTCACCGGTGCTCCAAGCGCCGGCTCCGGCCTCGACTCAGAGGCCGACGCCGCCTCCGAGTCCGGTTCCGACGCCGGCAGCCTGGAGCTCCTGCGCGGTTCCCTCCTGGAGCCGGTGGCCGGCCGACGTTTCGACCTCATCGCCTCCAACCCGCCCTTCGTCCTCACCCCGCCTGCGGTGCGCGAGGCCGGCCTGCCCCTCATGGAGTACCGCGACGCCGGCGGCCCCATCCTGCCGGGACTCGTCACCGGGCTCGGCGAGCACCTCGAGCCCGGCGCCACCGCCGTCATGCTCGGCAACTGGGAGCACCGTGGCACCGCCTCGTGGCGCGAGGTCGTGGCCGCCTGGCTCCCCGAGGGCTCGACGCCTGGGTCATCGAGCGCGAGCTCCAGGATCCGGTCGAGTACGCCACCATGTGGCTGCGCGACGGTGGCCTGACCCCCGAGCGCGACCCTGAGGCCTTCGACGCCGCCCTGGAGGCGTGGATCGACGACTTCGAGGCCCGCGACGTGCGGGGCGTCGGCTTCGGCTACCTCATCGTCCACCGTCCCCGCCGCCCCCGCGAGCCCTGGCGCCTCCTGGAGGAGGTGACCACCTCCGGACAGGGGGTCCTGGGTCCCCATATTGCCGAGGTGCTGGAGGTGCGCGAGCGGCTTGCCGGCCTCGACGACGACGCCGTCGCCGACCTGTGCCCGCTCCTGGCCCCCGATGTCACCGAGGAGCGTCACCTCATTCCGGGTGCCGCTGAGCCCACGGTCATCCTGCTGCGTCAGGGCGGAGGGCTGGGCGTACTCTGCAGGCCTCCACGGCGGTGGCCGCCCTGGCCGGGGTGGCCGACGGCGAGCTGAGCGTCGGGCAGGTCGCCTCCGCGGTCGCCGCCCTCAGTGAGCTGAATGCGGCCGACGCTCTCGCGCTGCGCGCGGAGATGGTTGAGGCGACCCGTCATCTCCTGACCACGGGATTCCTGCGTCCAGGAAAGTGACGATGGGCAGAATGGGGATTTGAGGGAAACAAATGACGGTGAACGCCCGGTGGGTATGATTCTGATTTGAGATATTCGCGGGTATGTTGTTGTCTTTCCTCTATTGTCGTGACATCTCCGTCATCAATGAGATACAACTGAAACCCTCTCCGTACGGCGCCATTCCAAGGGAAAGTGTCTGCGACGTGCAATGATGCGCGATTGTTGCCCCGTGAGCCGATTCTGAGGTGTTGAGGAAGAGGTCGGATGACCTACATTCCTCGGCAGTCATATTTGTCGTGCGCTCCCCGCGCACCCATCCCTCATGATCGGAATCCATCGGCATGTCCCAGTCATCACGTCGCCCGCAGTGCGGGCGTGAAGGACTACTGCGCAGATTCTTTGCAGTGGTCGGTTCTCTTGCGATCGTCCTGGTGACCATGGTGTCGCTCCCGTGGACGGCGCCTCCCGCGGACGCCTCCACCGGTGACCTCTCCATTCCCCTGGGGGACACCTCGGTGCAGATCTCCTACGTGCGCACCATCGACACTGTTGATCGTGTGTACGACACGGTGAACGGGCTGGCTACAGCTCCTACCCGTGGGAGTGGGCCTACACGCGTGCCTGCACCCGCTACTCGCCGGGAACCAATAACTACTGGACTAACTATGTTCGCGGCAGCTCCAATCAGTACGCGGCGGTCGGATATGGGCGCCAGACTGATGACGGCCCCTGCCCCACCACCTACCAAGGTGAGCCGGGGAGTGTGCAGACCTCGCTGGGTTTCCAGCCCTCCAACACCACGAGCGTCAAGGCTGGAAACGTCTTCCTCGTGGGGCGGATGCGCCACGTCAACAGCCCGATCTACTCCGACAACAGCTCCGTGACCAACCCTCCCAGGGCAAGGGCACCACCTACTACGGCAGCTTCAACATCAACACCGCCCAGACGATTCAGGCCGACTTCCCGTGGACCGAGTTCGACACCACCAACACGTGCACCGGGAAGCTCGACTCGAACGGCAAGCTCATCATTGGCGACTACGGCACTGAAAATCAGGTGGTCAGGACGCAGTACGCCTATGACCGGAACGGGAGGGTTGGCCGTTACGACGGGTCCACCTACACCTACATGTACCAGAACGGCTCCCTGGTCTGGTTCAACGGTGTCATGACCCAGGACTTCACCGACAAGATCGGACACAGCTGCGCCGACGACATCCTCGACATCAAGTCCGACCGCTCCGACACCGCCTGGACGGACCCCAACACCGGCATCAAGTACAAGCTCAAGCTGTGGGGATTCGTCAACAACGGAAACAACCAGGACTGCCGACCTGACCTGGAGAAGGCAGAGACCTCCAACCTGGAGGAGCGCTTCATCACCCGTGAGCGGGCCGTCTCCTACGGCTGCCTCTACGGCTCCATCGAGCAGGAGCGCCCGGTGACCTTCGCCAAGGACGTCAAGGCGGACTCATCGGTTCAAGGATCGTTGACGATCCCCACCTTCAACTACGTCAACGTCTCACCGGAAGGAACCTTCGGCGCAAGGACCTGGGGGACACCCAAGTCCCTGACCCCCACCTGGGGTGGTGAGGACGTCGACCCCAAGAGCTACACCCTGCTGGCCCCTCAACGACGCCGCCACGGTGCGGGAGGCGGGCACTACCCCGCAGGCCGCCGTCGACCCGGAACACCGGTGACGTCTGGTCCCTCGGCTGGTTCCTGCGCGACGTCAGCTGCACGGTGGGGAACGGCAGCGCCCCGCTGCTGCGCCGTGACGGAACCACCCGTCTGGACAAGTCCGACTCCGTGAACCTCGACCAGCGCACGATCCGCCTCGATGAGACCCAGCTGGCCGAGCGCCAGGACGAGGTCGCCGTCAAGTGCGTCTGGCACAACGAGTACGTCGTCGGCCGTGGGCGCGTCACCCTCGTCAACATCGTCGATGGCGGCAGCGCCAGGCCCGAGCAGTGGACCTTGACCGCCAAGCCCCGCCACCGATGGGCTCTTCGGGCGAAGACCATCACCGGTGCCAGCGGCACGCCCGCCGTCAGCCAGGTCTACACCGCCGGCGGCACCTACGGCCTGTCCGCGGGCAACGGCCCTGAGGGCTACTCTCAGAACGGCCCCTGGGTCTGCACCAACGACGACGGCAGCAACGTGCCCGTCAGCGCGGACAACAAGTTCGTGCTGGGGGAGGGCAAGAACGTCACCTGCGTCGTGCACCAGAAGCCCCAGCAGACCCCCGTCAGCGCGGTCCAAGAGCGTTGAGGAGCCTCCGACGCCGCCACGGCCGGCTCCTACTCCCTGAGCTACACCTGCACCCCGGGCCCCTGACGGCAGGGTGCCTCCACCCTGCAAGATCACAGTGGACGCCCAGGGCAACGTCGCGGACCTGCCCGCCCAGCGCGTGGGCGCCACCTGCACCGTCACCGAGGATGCTCGTGACGCCAGGGGACTCAAGCAGCCCGGAACCCCCGCCGGCGGAAGCGTCAGCTGGAAGGACCCGGCCGCCTTCAAGGTGGTCACCAACCCTGGCAACCAGGAGAGGGAGCTCGCCTCCACCGCCGTGGCCCCGGCCAACGGCAACGCCGGCGGTGTCACCTTCACCGTGCCCGACTCCTCGCAGGGAGCCGTGCGGATCAAGGTGGTCAACTCCGTTGTCCCGCACGCCGGTATCGACAAGACCTTCGCCAAGGTCGCCAAGAGCACTGAGAAGGTCAACGGTCGCACCACCTTCGACCAGACCTACACCATCACGGTGACCAACCCCTCCGCCAAGGCGGGTCTCACCTACGACCTGAACGACGCCTGGCAGGTCCCCAACGGGGTCACCGTCCACAAGGTCAGCATCTCCGGTGGCGCCATCACCGGCACGGAGACGCCTCAGGCCGGAGTGCCCTACGTCAAGACCGGCATCTCCCTGCCCGCGGGCCAGAAGCACATCTACACGGTGGTGCTCAACGTCTCCGGTCCCGACGCCGGCCTGCCCGGTGTCCAAGGAGCCTGCACCCCCGGTGCGGTCGGTCAGGGCAAGGCCGTCTACAACAAGGCCTCAGTGACCACGAAGGGCGACGGGCAGCCCAAGGAGGCCGCGGCCTGCGGCACCCTGCCCATCAACGCACAGTTCAAGGCCTCCAAGACCCCGCTCGACGTGGTCCGCAACAGTGATGGCACCTTCACCTCCAGCTACACGGTGACGGTCACCAACACCTCGTTGGTCGCCAGCCCGGTGGTCGCCGACCTCACCGACACCCCGCAGATGCCCGCCGGCACCCGCCTGAGCCGGATCAAGGTCCTGGAGAAGGGAGTCGACGCCCAGGGTGTCACCCTGCCCGCCATCAACCCTGCCAACGGAACCCTCAACGGCTCGATCACCCTCATCAAGGGCGGCACCGGCGAGAGCCTCGCCGCCGCTCCCCGGGCCGGGGCCGACGGTGGCAGCCGTACCTTCACGATGCAGATGACCTTCACCGTTCGCGAGGACACCCAGGCTTCAACGAGGTCCGACTTCCAGTGCGGTCACCAGCGCGCCGACGGCAAGCCCTCGGCCTGGTCAACACCATCGCCATGGAAGGCGACACCGACGGCGAGGGGAACAACCACGGCTGCCTGTCCACCGACGGCAAGCTGAAGTTCTCCAGGAGGTCACCACTCAGCCGGGCAACGGCTCGACCTTCGACGTCGTCTACACCGTGAGCGTGGTCAACGAGGGATCGCTGTCGGTGTCCACCGGACCGATCAACGACAAGCCCTCCTTCGCCCCCGGGCTCAACCCGACCCCTGGTCAAGGTGCAGCGCGAGATGGGACCGACCCGGACGGTCAACGCCCAGGCCGACGGCTCCTACCGCCTGTCCGACAACGAGACCTCTACTCGGGCCTGACGATCCGCTACACCGTCACCTTCACAGTGAAGATCGACCCGTCGGTCACCGGATACCGCGATGAGCTGCTGTCCTGCACCACGGACAAGGGCGCCTCGTTCCCGGCCACGGCCTCTACAACAAGGTCGTGCCTCAGACGAGCAGGACTCCGACACCCGGCCCGATCACGACGTGGCCTGCGCCAACGTCTCGCCCAATGCCGGCAAGCGCATCCTGTCGATCGTCAAGACCGGCAGCCAGGGCCCCCTGGATGACGTGCCTTCGACCCTCTACCCGATGGACCCCTCCACCCCGGGTGCCAAGCCCCTGACCGACGGCGTGACCTTCACCGGCGGCAAGGGAACCGGAACCTTCACCACCACGGGACTGGCCATCAACCGCGAGTACTGGCTGGGTGGAGACCAAGCTCCGCCGGGCACCAGCTCATGGCCAAGCCGGCCCGCTTCAAGGTGACCGACACGGGCATCGAGCTCATCACCCGCGACTCCCGGTGGCTCGGCCCGACGGTCTCGCGCAGCGAGACAGCAAGTCTGACGACTATCGATCACCGTCCGGACCTCCAGATCGGCACCCTGCCACTGTCCGGCGGACGCGGGATCGGCATGAACATCGCCGTCGGAATCGCAGCCATCACCGGCGCCGGCCTGCTGGCACTGCGTCAACGAAAGACTTCCCTCGTTCGGGCGCTCAGCCTGATCGCGAGAAGAACCCACGACTCCGCTCCGTCGCGCGCGGGTCACCCCTTCTATCCCTCATTCATCCCAACAACACAGGAGAGAACAGAAATGCACTCCCTCAACACGCGCCGGGGCCTCGGCCTCGCCGCTGCGATGACGTCGCCGCCGGCGCAACTCATCGCCCCGACCGGCGCGGCGGCACCCGCTGACCCGAACGGCTCCACCATCGACCCCAACGCGGCCACCACGCTGACCGTCCACAAGTGCGAGCAGACCGACACCAACGGCGTCAAGGAGGGGACCGGAAACCTGGACCCCCAGGCCGAGTGCAAGCCCGTGGCCGGCGTCGAGTTCACCATCACCAAGCTGAACGTGGACCTGACCACCTACGACGGCTGGAAGACCCTCGCCGACCTCAAAGGGTGACGTGGTCAAGGCCGGTGCCCTCAAGAGTGCCACCACCCAGAAGATCACCACCGGTGCTGACGGTCTGGCCTCCTTCACCGACGCCCAGACCGACGTCGGCGCCTACCTCGTCAGCGAGACGCGCACCCCCGACAAGGTCATCCCGGCCGAGGACTTCGTCGTCACCCTGCCGATGACCAACCCGGACAACACCACCAAGTGGAACTACGACGTCACGTCTACCCCAAGAACACCCTCTCCGGTGTGGACAAGCAGGTGACGGACAAAGCTGGCCCCCGGCTCCGGGCGCGACATTACCTACACCATCACCACCTCCATCCCGAAGGTGGACTACCCCGGCGGTGCCCGCATTAAGCGCTACGAGGTCGTTGACAAGCTCGACAAGCGCATCAAGAAGGACGCCCTGGCCCCGGTCGTCAAGATCGTCGGCCAGAAAAGAGTGACCCTGGCGGAGACCACCGACTACACCGTCATCACCGCCGAGGGCACCACGAACAACTGGGCCACCATCCAACTCACCGAGGAGGCCGCCGCAAGGCCTCGAGGAGCGCTACAACGGCAACGGCGAGACCAAGCTCCAGGTGACCCTGACCGCCAAGTTCGACGCCGCCGTCAACCTCGAGGGCGACCTGTCCAACACCGCGGGCCTCATCCCCAACGACAGCCCCTAACTTCACCTGGGACCCGAACAACCCCGGCACCACTACGGACATCCCCGGCATCCCCACCACCCCCGTGCTCTCCAAGTACGGCAGGTGGTTCTCACCAAGACCGGTACGGACGACCTGGCCGACAAGACCAAGTACAACGGCGCCCAGTTCCAGGTCTACGAGTGCACCAAGACCGCCAGCGGTGCACGCTGCGTGACTCCGACCCCAGCACCCAGACCGTCGACCCGCTGACCATCGGTGGGGAGAAGACCTTCACCACCGCCGGCCAGGGCGCCGTGAGATCAACTACCTGCGTGCCAACGACTACGTCAACGGCGCGAAGAAGGACCAGCTGACCGACGAGGGACTACTGCCTCGTGGAGACCAAGGCCCCCGAGGGCTACAACCTCCAGGCCGACCCGCTCCCCTTCCGGGTCCTGGCTGAGAAGGCCGAGAAGAAGGGCGCGACCGAGGTCACCGTCACCGACGTCCCTGAAGAACGCCGGCTTCCGCCCTGCCGCTGACCGGTGCCAACGGCGTCATCTTCCTGACCGTCGCCGGCGCCCCTGCTGGTGGCCGGTGGCGCGGTGGTCGCCTACGCCAACAAGCGCCGTCACGTTGCCAAGCACTGACAGCCTCTGGCAGCCACTGGCAGCCACTGAGGTGACCGGCCCCAGCCGGCCGTCATCACGCTGATCTGCTTCCTTGTGGGGAGGCGGAGAACCCGTCTCCCCCACACGGGCGTCGCAGGGATCCTCCCCTGCCAATCGTTAAAAGCCACCACCGATCCCCACCGTCTCGCAGCGAGCTCCGCAGACAACCCGACGCAGGAAGGCACGGTTCTCCGTGACAGCGCTACTCCCATCACTTCGCGACCGCATCTCCCAGTCCCGCACCAGCCAGGCCCAGAGGGGCCCGACTCCGCGGCCACGCAGCCCGGCCCAGACGACCCCGCCTCCCCGGCGACCGACCCGAAGGCGGCCCGCCGCAAAGGTCCTGCGTGAGCGCTTCCTGACCTGGCTGCCGCTGGTCCTGGTCCTCGTCGGCGTCGCCGTCCTCCTGTACCCGGTCATGGCGACCCAGCACAACAACGACGAGCAGCAGCGTCTGGCCAAGATGTACACCGCCACCGTGAACTCGGCCGGACCGGAGACCATCGCCAAGAGCGAGCCTCCGCCGAGACCTACAACAACAACCTGGAGAGCGCGCCGATCCTCGACCCCTGGCTCGAGTCGCAGCGCCCCTGACACCCCCAGTACCAGGCCTACCTCCACGAGATGGACATCGACCCGGTCATGGCCCGGATCGTCATCCCTCCATCCACGTGAGCCTGCCCATCTACCACGGCACCGACAGCCGCACCCCTGACGGAAGGCGTCGGGCACCTGTTCGGCACGAGCCCTGCCGATCGGCGGCCCCTCCACCCACGCAGTCCTCACCGGCCACACCGGGCTGTCCCACCGCGACCATGTTCGACAACCTCAACCAGCTCAAGAAGGGCGACGTCTTCAGTCTCCTCCTGGGGCAGACCCTCAGTACGAGGTCAACGACATCACCGTCGTCAAGCCCGAGGAGACCGACTCCTGCGCAAGGTCCCCGGACGCGACCTGGTCACCCTCATCACCTGCACGCCCTCGGCGTCAACTCCCACCGCCTCCTGGTCACCGGCGAGCGCGTCCCCATGGACCCCACGGCCGCCGCGGCCGAGGAGGCCAAAGGCCCTGCCCGCCCCATGCAGACCTGGATGAAGGCCATCATCGTGGCCGTCGTCATCATCCTGGCCGTCGTCGTCGGAATCCTCGTGCGCCTGTGGTGGACGCGCCGTCGTCGCTCCCGGGTGCCCGGGCCGGCAGGCCGCCAGGGGCTCCAGCCGCCCGCGAGGCAGGCCGCGGTGAGGTCCGCAGTGACGACGCGGCCGACGACGTCGGCGCGCCGGAGCGCTGGCCCGGACGCCCCCTGCAGGACGTCGTCGGCGCTGTCGGGGCCACCGGGGCCGCCGGAGCGGATGCGCAGTTCACCGACGAGACCAGCGAGCTCGAGGTCATCAGCCCATCGGCCGCCGCAGGACAGAGCGCCGGAAGCGACGCCTCCCCGGGACCTGAAGGCCGCGCCCACTGAGCCGCAGGAACCGCGGACCGCCTCCCCCTACGGGCCGATCACCCCGGCCGCAGGGGGCCAGGGGGAGGACCCGTTCAGCGACCTGGAGGCACGCGAGTCGTGAGCAGTCCCGCACAGGAATCGCTGCTGACTTCCTATTGGTTGGTGCGTGCCAGAACCTACGATCGGCCGGTGGCCTCCTTTCAGTCGCAGTCCTCCCGCTCCCTGGGACAGCTGCGTCTGCGCGGGGGCCTGCTGGCCCTGTCCTGCCTGGCGGCGACGCTCGGCCTGTGGGGGCTGTTCGTGTTCACCCACACCGGCCAGACCCTCGACGCCATGGCCCTGGAGGGTTCGGAGATCGGCTCGCACTACGTGAGCGCCCACGCCCGCAGGCTCCTGTCGGTGGTGTCGATGCCGGCGGCGGTCGTCCCTGTGGTGACGATCCTCGTCATCGGCCTGCTGCGGCGCAGCCACCGGCGCGCGTGTGGGCCGTCGTCGCCGTGGTCGGGGCCAACCCTGACCACCCAGATCCTCAAGTACCAGTTCCTGTGGCGGCCCGACTTCAACATCACCGAGCGCTGGGACAACGCCAACACCCCTGCCTCAGGGCACACCACCATGGCGGCTCGGCCGCGGTCGCGCCCCTCATCCTGCTGTCCGGGCGGCGCTGGCGGCCGCTGTCGGCCTGGGCCGGGGGCTGTTCACCGTTGCCATGGGCTACTCCACCCTCGTGTGCCAGTGGCACCGCCCTCCGACGTCCTGGCCGGGATCTTCGTGCCCGTGTCCTGGGGGGCGCCTCGCCGTGGCCGGCGGGGCCTGGCGCGCCCCTGGTCGCTGCGCGAGGGGACCGGGAGGAGAGCTCCGGTGAGGTGCCCGGACCGACCACCGTGGGGACGATTCCCGTGACGGCCGCCGGTCCGCGCCTGTGGCACCAGCTCGTTGCCAACATTCTCATGGCGGCCGCCGGCATCGTGTGCACCCTGGGGGCGCTTGGCCTGGGGGCCTGGGTGTGGTGGCACCTGGACGGACCGGAGACGCGCTGGCAGCTCTTCGGCGCCTACGCCACCGGGTCGGTGGCCGTCGTCGGCGTCACCTGCCTGACCCTGTCCGCGCTCGTCTCACTGACCGACTGGGGCCGCACCCGCCGCAAGCACGACGCCCGCCACCGCGACTGACGCCTATCCGGCGTCGTCGGGTACGAGCCCCACTGAGGGGGGATCGCCGCTCACTCCACGAGGACCGGTGTCCACAGCGCTGACATTACCGAGCCTGCCGCCGAAGCGTCCGGCGGGGATCGTTGGAATGCTGCGGTTCTTCACCGGCGTGCAGGCCCGATTCGGGGTTAATGTCAGCGCTGTGGACACCGATGCCCCACCAGACCTCTTCCCTTCGTCCCGTCCTCGACCCAAGGGCCACCGGCCTGCCCAAGGTTCCCGCCCGAGCAGGTGTCTCAGAACTCATGACACCCACATGTCCCAGAAGTGAGGAGACAGCACAGGACGCACAACCCTCTGCGAAGAGCGCCCCGCCACCCGCGACTGACGCGCGGCCTTACTCCTCGACGACGGCGGCCGGGAGCCTGACGCTGAAGGTGGTCCCATGGTCCTCGGGCGCGGTGGAGGAGGCGACGTCAATGCTCCCGCCGTGGGGACTGGACGATGGCCAGCGCGATCGACATGCCCAGGCCCGTGGAGCCGGTGCGCCGCTCGCGCGAGGAGTCCCCCCGGGCGAAGCGCTCGAAGAGCCGGTCGCGCACGTCGGGGGCGATCCCCGGGCCGTCGTCGTGGATGCGCACGATGAGTGTGTCCCCTCGCGGGCCAGCGTCGTGGTCACGTGGCTACCGGCCGGCGTATGGACCCGGGCGTTGGCCAGGAGGTTGACGACGACCTGACGCAGACGGGCCTCGTCACCGATGACCAGCGGAGGCTCGGGCAGGGAAGTCCTCGGCCTCCTCCCGGCGTGGCGTCGGCCGGCGGCTCAGGACGGCCAGATCCAGCTGCCGGTCGTGGTCGGGGCCGGCCGCGCGGGCGTCGGCCACCGTGTCCACCAGGAGGCCGACCAGGTCCACCTCCTCGCGGCGCAGCTCGCGCCCGGCGTCCAGACGGGCCAGCAGCAGCAGGGTCCTCGACGAGCGCCGTCATCCGCACCGACTCGAGTGCACGCGCTCCAGGGCGTAGAGTGGCCTCCTCCGGCAGGTCGGCGTCGGCCTCCCGGCGGATGAGCTCGGTGTAGCTGCGGATCGAAGCCGGCGGCGTGCGCAGCTCGTGGGAGGCGTCGGCCACGAACTGGCTGCACCTGCGTCTCGAGGCGCTGGCGCGCGCCCAGGGCGGACTCACGTGCCCCAGTAGCGTGTTGAGGGCGCCGCCGACCTGACCGACCTCGGCCGAGGAGTCCAGGTCCGCCTTCTCCACGCGGTCCTCGATGCTCACCGCCGCGCTCCAGCGGCTGGGAGGCCACGCGCTGCGCGGTGCGGGCCACCCGCTCCAGGGGCGCCAGCGAGGAGCGCACCATGGTCCGCCCGGCCAGGGCCACCACGAGGCGCACAGCAGGGCCACCGTCAGCTCGATGAGCAGCTGGGTGCGGATGAGCCCCTTGTCGCCCCTCCAGGGAGAGCCCGGTGATGACCGTGCTGCCCGAGGCCTCGTCGCGGGTAGCCACCACCCGGTAGCTGCCCAGGTGGTGCAGTGCACGGTGACAGGGGTGGTCCTCCGTGGCCTGGGACAGCAGCAGCCGGCAGTCCTCCTCGGAGATGGACGCTAGTGGCCGTTCTTGTCGATGTGAGCGGCGGTCTCACTGCTCGCAGTGTCGGAGGACGATGTCTGCGTGGTGATGAGCGTCAGCGTGCCGGTCGACTGCCCGGCGGCGTCGAGGCCCGGAGGGACCCTCCTTGCCGGGGCCGCCGTCGGCCCTGTCGGCCCCCGTCGGGCTGATCGCCCGGCTTGTCCGCACCCTCCTGGCACGCCTCATCGGAGGCCTCCTGGCCTCCTGCGTCAGGTCATGGCGCTTGTCGGCGGCGCGCTGGGCAGCCGCCATCAGCTGGCTGTCCGTGCGCGCCATGAGCGTGGCGCAGGCTGACGGTGGAGAAGGCGCTCGCGACCGCCGCCATGACCAGCACCAGCCCGAGCACCCGACCACCAGCCGAGTGCGCAGACTGCGAGGAGGCGTGAGCAGCGAGCCGGGTCTCCACGAGCTCAGGGCTGATCCGCCGCCGGGCGGTGCCGGCTGCTGGGACATCGGCTGGCGCTCAGTGGCGCTCATCGGTGCCGGCGGCCGGCTTGAGGACGTATCCGACGCCGCGCATCGTGTGGATCGCGGGCTCGCGGCCCTTGTCGATCTTTGCGGCGCAGGGTAGGAGATGTACAGCCTCGACGATATTGGCCTGCCCGCCGAAGTCGTAGTTCCACACCCGGTCCAGGATCTGCGGCTTGGACAGGACCCGGCGGGGGTTGCGCATGAGGTAGCGCAGCAGCTCGAACTCGGTGGCGGTCAGCTGGATCTCGTCCTCGCCGCGCCAGACCTCGTGGGAGTCCTCGTCCATGCGCAGGTCCCCGACCTCCAGCAGGGAGGCCTGCTTCTCCTCGCTGGCCCCGGAGCGCCGCAACAGGGCACGCAGCCGGGCCACGACCTCCTCCAGGGAGAAGGGCTTGGTGACGTAGTCGTCGCCGCCGGCGGTCAGTCCGGCCACCCGGTCCTCGACGGCGTCCTTGGCCGTCAGGAACAGGACCGGCACGTTCGGACGGTGGCCGCGCACCCGGCGCATGACCTCCAGGCCGTCGAAATCGGGCAGCATGATGTCCAGGACGATGACGTCGGGGTCGATCTCCTGGGCCGAGCGCACGGCTGCGATCCCGGTCCCGGCAGTGGTGACCTCCCAGCCCTCGTAACGCAGGGCGGAGGCGAGCAGGTCGGCGAGCATCTGCTCGTCGTCGACGACCAGGACGCGCAAGGGAGCCGTCGGCACGGGTGAGGTTCTCGGTGGGGCGTTAGTCACGTCATCTATTCAACAGGAAGGCGCTGTGCTCGACCACAGCGCAACCTGTGTCTCGACTGTGTTACCGATCTGAGACCGAACGGAGACGCGGCGGCTCGAACGCTGTGACATGCTTAGCGGGTATGCGTCTTGGTTGTTGATCTCCACATTCGCATGCACCGGAACGTTACTGTAACGCCACCCCCATAGAGAAACGGTCCAGTGGTATCTCGGCCGTCCCTCATCCAGCGTGTCGCCGTCGGTGAATCGGCGTCGGCCTTCTTTCCCTCATACATCCCTCATACAGCTACAGCAGGAGAGACATGAGATACGTCGATGGCAACGAGCGCCGCTTCGGTGCCGAGGACCTGTTCTTCTCGACGACGGATACCAAGGTGTCATTCGCAGGACCAACCGGGTCTTCGATTCGCTGTCCCTGTCACAGCTCCGAGGAGCTCGTCGGCTCTCCGCACAACATTATTCGGCACGACGACATGACCCGCCGGGGCCTTCAAGCTGATGTGGGACGAGCTCGAGCAGGCGCTCCTCCTGCGTCTACGTGCTCAACCGGGCCAGGACGGGCGGGACTACTGGGTCTTCGCCACGATCGCCCCGCTGGCCGACGGCTACCTGTCCGTGCGCGTGCGTCCCACCAACCACGCCATGTTCACTCCCGTCAAGGAGATCTACGCCCGTGTGCGGGCCGCCGAGCGCGCCTACGCCGAGGAGGGTCACGGGCGCCGGGAGGTTGCCGAGCACGGGGCCGCGTTGCTGACCGAGGAGCTGGCGAAGCTTCAGTACCACGACCTGCACACTTCGCCCGGGCCGCCCTCCGCGGAGCTGGCCCCTGCTGGTCGTCGAGGGGTGCGGGTGCCGCTCACGTGCCGAGTCGGACAATCCCATGTCCGCCGTTCTCCAGGCCGTCGCCGCCATCGAGCGGGACACCGACGAGCTCATCTACCAGCTCGGCGAGTACCAGGAGCTCATCAACGGCCTGGGCTCCTGGGCCCGGCGGGGTGCGCTCGGTCATCGACCGGGCCGACCGCGTGGGCTCCCTCATGGGGGAGGTGACCAGCCCCGACGCCGAGTCCTCCGTTCCCAACGTCTCTGAGCGCGTCAAGGAGCGTGGGGCTCAGGCCGTCGAGGTGCTGCGCCAGCTCAACTCCTCCCTCGTGGCGCTCTACGAGGCGGCCTCCGAGGTGCGCTTTCACGCAGCTCGATGATGCGTCTGCACACCCTCATGGCCGGCATCTTCGCCGCCGCCGTCCTGGACGGCCAGGAGGGGGAGTCCGCCGACGCTATCGGCGACCTCGCCGAGGCGATGCTCTCCGACCTGGAGGAGCTCGTGCCCTCCTGCCAGGAGGCGGCCAACCTGGCCGAGCGCCTGGAGGGCGACCTGCGCTCCGTGGTCAGCAACCCTCGACCGCGTCAAGAGGCCCTTCCAGCGCTGGATCCGCGCTCTTCAGGACGAGGGGGCCCAGGCGCTCGTCGAGGGCGTCGACGCCGAGGCCGCCCTGAGTGAGGCCGTCGCCGTGGGTGAGCAGGGCTTCCCGGAGACGGCCTCGCTGGCCGAGCTGGCTGCCAAGGCCCGCGGCGTGGTCGTGACCTTGGACGAACCCCTCATCCGCCAGAGGGTGGCGACCGTCCGCGAGACCCTGAGTCACCTGGGGGAGTAATTGGAGATAATCTACAAGATAGGACCCACCTTATTGGTGACAATGTCATAAATTGTCTTCCGCGGGCACGTACGTTTCGTTACCTTCTTCCCGGCACTGTGTGAGGAGCTGAAGGAATAGTCCTCTGGCGAGGTGCTCCCGCGAATTATTCACCCCGAAGAAAGCACCATGGAGTCGCAGGTCGGTTACGAGCGTTTGTTCGATCCGCAGGACATCTTCTTTCCACCACGGATCTCAAAAGGCGTCATTCAGAACACGAACCGGACGTTCGATACGTTATCGCGCTACTCGCGCGAGCGTCTCATCGGGGCTCCGCACAACATCATTCGTCACCTGGACATGCCGGCGGGTCTGTTCCGCCTCATCTGGGACGACCTGCAGACCCGGCGCCCCGCCTGCGGCTACATCACCAACCGTGCCGTGGACGGCCTGGACTACCGGGTCTTCGCCACCATCGTGCCGCTGCGCCAGGGGCTTCCTGTCGGTGCGGATCAAGCCGATGGACACCGCGACCAGAGACCGAGTCGAGGAGGCCTACCGCCGGGTGCGCACCAAGGAGCGCGACCTTCAGGCCCGGGCGCCTCGCGCCACCAGCTCGGTGAGTTCGGCGGCCGTGAGCTGGCCGCGGAGCTGGCGGCCCTGGGCTTCCCTCCTGCACGACATGACCCTGGCGACCCTGCCGCGTGAGGTGGCGCCCTGGTCGCCGCCGGGGTGCGCGTCCCGGCGGCCGCCCCGAGGGACTGGGCGCCGTGGCCCGGATCCTCAACGCGGTGGCCGCCATGAGAAGGACACCGACGCCCTGGTCTTCGAGCTCGACGAGTACCTGCGCCTCATCACCACCATGGAGGCCACCCACGACTCGGCCCGGGCGGTGGAGGCGCGAGTGGGGCGCATCGGCCAGCTCGTCTCCCACGACGTCGGCGACAGCGCCCAGACCAAGGTGCTCATGCTCGGTGAGCGCATCGCCGAGCTCACCGGCGTCGCGGGCGCCGAGCTGAACGCACTGCCCTCACGGCCTCAGGTCCTGCACCAGTCGGTCACCGAGCTGCGCTTCTCCGTGGCCCTCATGCGCCTGATCACCCCTCATGGTGGGGCGCTTCGCCCAGTCCATCCTCGATGGCACTGAGGTGGACGCCGTGCACTCCCTGACGGACCTGTGCGAGGCGCTCGAGTCCGGCATCCGCGGCCTGGGGCCCGTGCTGCAGGCCGTGAGCACCCAGGTCGCCCAGCTCAACGACGCCCTACACACCGTGACCTCCAGCCTGGACCGGGCGGCCCGGCGTCTGGGGCAGTGGGTGGACCTGCGTGGTGGCGGGGCCGGCTCCTCAGGCTCGCCGATCATCGACGAGGTCGCCCAGCTCACCTCCCGCGGCTTCCCCGAGGTCCGCTCCCTGGCCGAGCTGGCCGCCGAGTGCCGCGGACTGCACCCTGCCCTACGACGAGAACATCGCCGCTCAGCGCCTGGCCGCTGTGCGCAGCGCCCTGGCCGAGCTCATCTGAGACGAAAGTCGTTCTTCCGGGCACTGCCTGGTTGGAAAAAGGTGGGTGGTGCGTTACAGTCGGCTGGGAGCCGGCACGCGCCGACTCCCCACCGTCCCCTCGTCGGGGCCCCCGGATCGCCCGGATCCTCACGATCCCGTGGCGAACGTCGGGGCTCGGCGACAACCACCCTGCAGACCCACCAGTCGCGGCCAGCCGCGCACCACCCGTGAGGAAGGCTTACATGTCCACTAGCTCGTCATCGTGAGTCCCCAACAAGGTGCGTCCATCGCCGGCTACCTGGGTCCGGAGTTCGACGTCGAGGCCTCCGTGGGGCACATTCGCGACCTGCCGCAGCCCTCCGAGCTGCCCGCCACCATGAAGAAGCCCCTACGGGAAGTTCTGCGGTCGACGTCGAGGACGACTTCACCCTCTACTACGTCGTCAACCCTGACAAGAAGAAGACGGTCGCCCAACTCAAGAAGGCCCTCAAGGAGGCCGACGAGCTCTACCTGGCCACCGATGACGACCGCGAGGGTGAGGCCATCGCCTGGCACCTCCAGCAGGTCCTCAAGCCCAAGGTGCCGGTGCGCCGTGATGGTCTTCACCGAGATCACCCGCGAGGGCCGTCACCCGGGCCCTGGACAACACCCGCAGAGCTGGACATCCACCTCGTCGACGCCCAGGAGACCCGTGCATCCTGGACCGCCTCGTGAGGCTGCGAGGTCAGCCCGGTCCTGTGGCGCAAGGTCCGCGCCGGCCTGTCCGCCGGGCGCGTGCAGTCAGTGGCCACCCGACTCGTCGTCGAGCGCGAGCGCGAGCGCATTTGCCCGCTCCGCCTCCTACTGGGGGTGGAGGCCACCTTCTCCACCGTCCTGTCCGCCGTGGACGTCACCGCCCGCCAGGAGGCCTCCTTCACCGCCCGGCTCGTCACCCTCGACGGGCGGCGCGTAGCCACCGGGCGCGACTTCAACGACGACGACCAGCTGCGCCCGGCCGCGCTCAAGGCCTCCGCCGTCCACCTCCACCAGGTGGGGCCACCCGCCGTGGCCGAGGCCATCCGGCCGGGGAGAGCCGCGCGTGGTCGGCGTGGAGGACAAGCCCTAGCGCCGCCCGGCCGCCCCCTTCACCACCCTCCACCCTCCAGCAGGAGGCCTCCCTCAGCTGCGCTGAACCCGCGCGAGACCATGCGCGTGGCGCAGGGCCTCTACGAGAACGGCTTCATCACCTACATGCGTACCGACTCCACGGTCCCTGTCCCGGTGAGGCCGTGGCCTGCAGCCCGCTCGCAGGTGGCCGAGCTCTACGGGGCCGAGTACGTCCCCGAGCGCCCCCGCGTCTACGCCTCCAAGTCCAAGGGCGCCCAGGAGGCCCATGAGGCGATCCGCCCCGCCGGCGACCACTTCCGCACCCGGCTCGGGTCTCCGGTGAACTCACCGGCGCCCAGTTCCGCCTCTACGAGCTCATCTGGAAGCGGACCGTGGCCTCAGATGGCCGACGCCGTCGGCTCGACCGCCACGGTCACCGTCGAGTGCCGCGACACCCTGTGGCCGGCGAGTCGCGACTCGGCCCCCACCTTCTCCACGGCCGGCCTGACGGCGTCGGGCACCGTCATCACCTTCCGCGGCTTCCTGGCCGCCCTACGAGAGGGGCGCGACGCCGAGCGCTACCAGGACGACGCCGGAGCCGCCGCCAGGGACTCAGGACGTGCGCCTGCCCGCGATGATCGCCGGGCAGGGCTGGCCGCCCTGGACGCCGAGGGCCTCCGGCCACGAGAGACCACGCCGCCGCCGCGCACACCGAGGCCTCCTGGTCAAAGCCCTTGAGGGCGCGAGATCGGCCGCCCTCGACGTATGCGGCCACCATGTCCACCATCTCCGACCGCGGCTACGTCGATCACCGAGGCCAGGCCCTGGTGCCGACCTGCGCTCGCCTTCGCCGTCACCCGGCTGCTGGAGGAGAACTTCGCCGAGCTCGTCGACTACGACTTCACCGCCTCCATGGAGCGCGACCTGGACCGGATCGCCGCCGGCGAGGAGGACCGGGTCGCCTGGCTGCGGCGCTTCTACAACGGGCAGGGTGGGGCCGGCACCGAGCAGGGCGCCTCGAACGAGCTCGAGGTCGCGGCGGCTGCGCTGCGCGCCCAGGGGCTCAAGGGCCTGGTGGACAATCTCGGTGAGATCGACGCCCGCGCCGTCAACTCCATCGAGATCGGCGAGGGCATCACCCTGCGCGTGGGGCGCTACGGCCCCTACCTGGAGGACGCCGAGGGCAAGCGCGCCAACGTGCCGGCCGACCTCGCCCCCGACGAGCTGACCGTGGACAAGGCCCGCGAGCTCTTCACCCGCGCCGCCGACGACGGCCGCGAGCTCGGCGTCGACCCGGTCAGCGGGCACGTCATCATCGCCAAGGACGGCCGCTACGGACCCTACGTCACCGAGGTCCTGCCCGAGCCGGAGGAGACGGCCGAGGCGGAGGCGACCAAGACTGCGAAGACGGCCAAATCGACGAAGGCAAGAAGACCACCAAGGCAGCCAAGTCCAAGCCCCTGCACCGCCAGCCTCCTGCGCTCCATGGACCTGTCCACCGTGACCCTGGAGCAGGCCCTGGACCTGCTGAGCCTGCCGCGCGTCGTCGGCCAGGACCCGGAGTCGGGGGAGGACATCACCGCCCAGAACGGCCGCTACGGCCCTACCTCAAGAAGGGCACGGACTCGCGCTCCCTGGAGACCGAGGAGCAGATCTTCACCGTCACTCTGGAGCAGGCCCTGGAGATCTTCGCCCAGCCAAGCGGCGTCGAGAGCGCAGGCGGCCGCCCGCGGAGCCGCTGCGCGAGCTGGGGCGGGACCCGGCCACTGAGAAGCCGGTGGTCATCAAGGACGGTCGCTTCGGCCCCTACATCACTGACGGGCAGACTAACGTCACCGTGCCCTGGCGAGGGACCCGCCACCATCAGCGCCGAGCGGGCCTTCGAGCTGCTCGCGGACAAGCGCGCCAGGGCCCGGCCAAGAAGCGCACCACCCGCAAGACCACCGCCATAGAAGACCGACGAAGAAGGCCACTACCAAGAAGGCCGCCGCCACTAAGAAGACCGCCGCCAAGACGCGCGTCGAGCAGGCGGCCGCCTCGAAGGACGGCTGAGGGGCGCGGTGGGGCGAGCCTGCGGCGGCGCGGTGGACGTGCAGCGTTGGTGCGGGCAGCTGGTACTACTGCCGCCGTCGCCAGCCGCTGCCGCAGGCCTCGTCGCGAGCCGGCCGGGGACATTCCACGCGCCGGGTGCGTTCTCCTCCGGTCGGGGACAGTCCGCGCGTCCGGGGACCGGATTCCTGTCCCCCGACGGCGTCAGAGTGCCCCTCGGCTGCGAGCAAAAGGTCCCCGACGGCGCGAGAATGTCCCCGTCGCACAGCCCGATGCCCGTGAGCATCATCGTGGCCCGTGTCGCAGTTCTGCGACAACACCTGCGACGAGGAGGGACACATCAGCCGGTATTGTGTTCGTGCAACATCCCCATGATTCCTGAGGAGGAACCCATCGTGCGTCTGCCCAAGATCGTTCTCGCCGGTACCGCCGCTCTGGCCCTGTCCTGACCCATGGGCGCCTGCTCCTTGTCCGTCAACGGCTCCAGCTCAGGGACTCCGGCACGCCGGCCGCGCAGTCCGAGCAGAAGGACACTCAGGGCGCCGACTCCAAGGACTGCGTCAAGGCCGATGCCAAAGGGGCCGCGACGGCCGACTCCCAGTCCTCCTCCGGCGGCTCGGCCCAGGCCACGGCCCCCAGCAACAAGGCCGGGGACACGGATGACGACAAGGACGGCGACGACGCCCCATCACGGACCCCACCTGGAAGGGACATCCAGAGCACCGGTCAGCGCACCGAGGTCTCCGGTGCGTACACCGTCAGGGGAGCCGGACGACCCTCAACCTGGTTGGCGACCTCGACACGCTGGCGGTTCAGGGCTCCGACGTCAAGGTTCCGCGGAGGACGTCGACACCCTCGCGTTCAGGGCTCCAACGTCACCGTCTACGCCCGCGACATCGACCACCTGACCATCCAGGGCTCGAACGTCACCGTCCACTGGCTGGGCGACGACCCGACGATCCAGGACCTCGGCGCCAGCAACACCACCGGAGCTCTCCCAGGTGAGTCTGTCGTGACCCACCCGCCGTACCGGTTCCGTCCGCCACTGTCCTGCTCGTCGACGACGGGGCCCCATCCGCCGCTCCCTGGGCCCTTACCTGGAGCGCGGCGGGTACTCAGGTGCTGCTCGCCTCCGGACGGGGTGGAGGCCCTGGACATCCTGGCCTCCTACCAGGTGGACATCATCGTCTCCGACGTCCTCATGCCCAGGATGGATGGGCGCGAGCTGGTGCGGCGGGTCAGGGGCCGGTGGGGCCTGGACCCCCATCATCCTGCTCACCCAGGTGGACGCCTCCTACGAACGGGTCTCGGCCCTCGACGACGCGCCGACGACTACCTGTCAAGCCCTTCGGCCCCGCCGAGCTCGCCTCCCGGATCCGCGCGGTGCTGCGCCGTACCCGCGGCGTGGCCCAACCACTGACCTCCGCCGCCCGGCTCACGGCGGATGAGCTCGTCCTGGAGCGGACCTCGCGGCGAGTGACCCTGTCGGGACGCGAGGTGACGCTCACTCCCGAAGGCCACGATGCTCCTGGACTACCTCATGAGCCATCCCGGAGAGCTCCACACCCGGGACGCCCTGCTGGCCTCCTGTGGGGCATCGACTTCGCCACCTCCACGCGCGCCGTCGACCACCGCATCCGCGAGATCCGCCAGGCCCTGGGCGACGACGCCACCCAACCCACCTACATCGGACGGTCCCTCGTCGGCTACCGCTTCGGGCCGAGGTCCGGGCATGAGCCGCTCGCCGATGCCGCCTCAGCTGCCGCCCTCGGTCCCGCGCGTCCGGGTGCCCGCGCAGGGACGGCCGTACCCGCCATGGAGCCGGCGGTGGACATGCGGAGGGCCGAGCACCATGCCGGTCACCCTGGCCCAGAGTGCCGGCTGGGCCGTCGGCGCAGGCTGGGCGAGTCGGACCGTCCGCGTCGGCCGACCTCCATGGCCGGCCAGCCAGCGAACCCGCAGCGGCCGGCGGTTGACCACCCGCCAGCCCTCGGCTGAGGGTCGTTGCCGAAGCCGTCGCCGAAGCCGCCCCAGCACCTCTAGACCCCCGACGGAGACGCCCCGGCGGTCGGCTGGATCGGATGGGTGCTGGCGGCGACGGTCGTGGCCCGTCGCGGCGGCGGTCTCTCTATGCGGCTTTCGGGACTGGTCCCGGTGGTCATCTCCACGGCGGTGCCGCTGGTGGTGGCGCAGACCGGCATCGTGCTGCTGCTGCTCGCCCTGGCGGTGACCGTGATCCGCCGCAGGCTGCGTCTGGCGAGCAGCGGGGCGACGCCAGGCCCAGGAGAGCGTGGTCCCGTCACCAGCGGTTCCTGCGCCGGCTGGACCACGAGCTGAAGAACCCGCTGACGGCGGTGCGGGCCGCCGTCGCCGACCTGCCGCAGGCCCCGCTCACGAGCTGCAGGCCCGGGTCGACGTCGTCGACGCCCAGGCCCGCCGCATGGGGCGCTTGGTGACGGACCTGCGCAAGCTGGCCGACCTGGAGACGACCGCGCTCTCACTGGAGGACGTCGACTATCGCCGAGACCGTCCACGACGCCGCCCAGGCGGTCGGCGAGGAGGGCGGCGCGTGGCGGCGGGCCCCAGAATCGCCTGGATCTGCCCCAGGTGCCATGGCCGTTGTCGCATGTGGCGCGGCGACGGCGACCTGCTGATACTCGACCTTCTACAACGTCATCTCCAACGCCTCGAAGTACACCTCAGCCCGGCGGGACCGTGGAGGTGCGCGGGCGGGAGGTCCGGCACCGTCACCATCGGGTGGCCGACACCGGGATCGGGGTGCCGCAGGCCGACCTGCCGGCCGTGTGGAGCGAGCTGGCCCGGGCCGGCAACGCCCGGGGTCTGCCGAGGCTCGGGGCTGGGGCTGGCGCTGGTGTCACGATCGTGCGCCGCCACGGCGGCAGCGTGCGCATGGCCTCCCGGGAGGGCGTGGGGACCCGGGTGTGGCTGAGCCTGTCCGTCGCGGGGTCCAGCGGAGACGCCGTGACCGCATGGCGCGCCCGGCGGTCGCGGCTGAAGAACCCTCCGTCACCCCGCCGCGCCCCTGTCGCGGTCCTGCGACAGGGCGGGAACTCGAGTGGCGACAACGATTCCAGTAACGTTCAGGTCATGACGAAAAGCACTCATCTCCTGCCCTCCCTCGCCCTCATCACCACCCTCGCGCTGAGCGGCTGCTCCCTGTCCATCAGGCGGTCTCGTCCTCGCAGGCTCAGGGCAGCAGGCCCAGGCCAGTCAGGCCGCTCCGGACTCCGCCGGCTCCGCGGGGAAGCGCCCAGGGCGCCGCCTCCGCCTCGGCGTCGGCAACGGCCGCCTCCACGGCCAGGCCGTGGCCGGCTACGAGCGGACAGATCCCTCCGATCCCCATGATCTCCCTGCCCGATCTCAGCCTGCTCACCCAGTCCACGGGCGCCTTCACCCCGGACCTCACGCGCTCCATCGCCTCCCAGCCCGGCATCACGGTCAGGCCCGCCCGCTGCGACGCAGAGCGGATCGCTCGTCTCCGGCTCCACGGTCCTGGGCGGGGACGGTTCGCATGACCACGAGCTCAGGAGCCTCAGCGGTCACCATCAGCGGTGACGGCTCAGGCACCCTCAGCGACGGGCAAGGTCTCCATCACCAACAGCAGGGGACGGCTCAGGGCACCTACTCCGACGGCAGGTCGCCATCACGATCAGCGGTGACGGCTCGGGCACCTACAGCGACGACCACCTCTCCGTCACCGTCAGCGGTGACGGCTCAGGCACCACAGCGACTCCGCCACGGGGAGGCCATCACCCTCGATGGCAGGGCTCGGGCACCTACAGCCGCTGGCGGGGTCTCGATCACCAACAACGGTGACGGCTCGGGCGCTACAGCGACGGCACGATCTCCATCACCAACCTCGGTGACGGCAGCGCCATCGTCAACGACGCCACGGTCTCGGCCAAGCCCGTCCCCAAGGCCGGCAAGGTCGGCACCTTCCCCTCCATCGACGCCGCCAAGCCCGTGCGGTCCTGCGGCACCGTCATCACCCTGGAGGACAGCGTCCTGTTCGACTTCGGCTCATCGGGCTGCGCGGCGAGGCCTCGACCACGCTCACCAAGCCTGGCCACCGTCATCAAGGACTCCAGGCCCCCAAGGTTCAGGTCAGGGCCACCGACTCCGTCTCCGACGACGCCTTCAACCAGAAGCTCTCCGAGCAGCGGGCGCAGGCCGTCTCAAGCGCCCTGAAGTCCGACAGCGTGGCCGCCGACCTGGAGGCCGTCGGCTACGGCGAGACCAAGCCGGTGGCTGGCAACGAGAACTGACAGCTCCGGCACCCCGCCGGTCGCCGCCTCAACCGCCGCGTCGAGGTCTTCGTCCCGGCCTTCTGAGCCGCCGCCCGGCCATCGGACCTGCGTGCATGATGCCCACCCGACCGTCCCTCACCACATCTGAATACCGAGAAGAACCATGTCCCCGACCACTCGTCCCCTCCGTCCTCGCCGCGCAGCCGCCTGTCGATCCTCGTGGCCCTGTCCTGACCGGCATCAGCGCCTGCTCCATCTCCGGTGGGTGGAGGCTCATCCGACCAGGGAACCGCCGCAGCGGCGGCCAGGAGGACTCAGCCCCGGGCAGTCCGGCATCGTCGTCGCCGTCAACGAGCTGCGACGACCGCCTCTCAAGCGCCCCGATCGCAGGCCGCTGCGCCCAGTACCCAGGAACAGGCCTCGCCTGCCGCCGTCGGCTCCAGCGCTCCCGAGGCAGGCGCCCGGCCTGCGAGTGGTGAGCGCCCCGGCGCTCGGGCGACCATCACCGACAGCGACTGGCTGAGCGACCTGGAGTTCGTGGAAGACCGTCTCGGCGAGCCGACCATGCTCCTGGACAAGTCCGGCGACGACCTCCGTATCGAGGGGGAGGTGAACAGTCTCAGTGTCACCGCCAACAACACGAAGGTCTTCGCCGACTACGTCGGCCTGCTGACCATCTCCGGCAACAACGTCACCGTCTACGTCAGGACGTCGACCGCGTCGTCATCAAGGGAACCAACGCTGAGGTGGTCTGGGCCGGCAACAGTCCGACGGTGGAGGACTTCGGCCACAACACTGAGACCCGCCAGCAGGGAAGCGAGGGCTGAGCCCCGCCTCGCTGCGCCTTCCCCGTCCAGCTGCCATCGCGATAGTCGACGGCGCGTAGCGGCGACGTCTGAAGAGTGCATGACGCGACCTGTTCCTGAACTCCGGCGACTGGGCCTGTCTGGGCCCAGTCGCCGGATCATCTCTGCTCCGAGGCGCCCGTGAGACCGGTGTCCCACACCGTATGCGGTGGAACAGCACTTGACTCCCCTGTGCACATACTGTCTATAGTGTGTATGTACAGAAGGAGTTGCTATGCCGCTCTCGGTCGTCCTGTCCCAACACGGCAGGAGTTCCCATCTACGAGCAGATCGCCCAGCAGGTCAGGGGACGCGATCCTGACCGGCCAGGTGAGGCCGACGAGATGCTGCCCTCGATCCGGGCTCTGGCCCGGGACCTGCGTCATCGCGTCATCACCACCACCCGCGCCTACTCCGACCTCGTCGCCGAAGGCTTCCTGGCCAACGTTCCCGGCAAGGGCTACTTCGTCCTGCCCCGGGACTCCGAGCTGGTGCGCGAGCAGGTGCTGCGGGAGGTCGAGGAGCACCTCGACCGCGCCGTGGAGCGCGCACGCCTGGCCCAGCTCAGCGACGAGGAGCTCCACACCATGCTTCAGACCATCATCGCCACCTCCGCCACCCCCGCCACCTCCAAGGAGAAGCGGTGAACCCCGTCGAGGATCTCCCACCTGACCAAGCACTGCCGGACTTCAGCCTCAGCGACGTCACCTTCTCCCGTCCCCGCCGGCTACGTGACGGGCTTCGTCAGGGCCAACGGCTCGGGGAGACCACCACCATCAAGGCCGCCCTGGGCATGATCCACCCCGATTCCGGCTCGGCCACCACGGTGGGCCATGAGCGCATCGGCGTCGTCTTCGATGCACCGCCCTACAACCCCGAGTGGCGCCTGAAGGACCTGGGCCGCGGCATCGGACGCTTCTACCCCACCTGGTCCCAGGAGCGCTACGACTCCGAGCTCCAGGCCCGCGGGCCTGGCCCCCACAAGAGGTCAGGAGCTCAGCCGAGGCATGGGCATGCGCCTGCAGATGGCGGTGGCCCTGGCTCACGATCCCGAGCTGCTCATCCTCGATGAGCCCACCAGCAGTCTGGACGCCCTTGGCCGCAGCGAGATGGTGGACATGCTCGCCCAGTTCATGGTGGAGGAGGGCGCACCATCCTGTTCTCCACCCACATCACCTCCGACCTCGATCGGCTGGCCGACTACCTGGTCATCCTCAGTCGGGGCAGGGGTCGTGGCCAACGGCACCGCTGAGAGGATCCTCGGCTCCTTCCGTCTTGTGCGCAGCACCCCGAGCACCTGACCGACGCCGTGCGCCAGGCCAGCCTCGGGCTGCGCAGCTGTCGCTGGGCTGGGGAGGCCATGATGCCCGGCCGACGCCGCTGAGGCGCTGGCCGACTGCATCGTCGTCGAGACCCCCCACCATTGAGGACCTCGCCGTGCACATCGCCAGGAGGCGGGCCGTGAATGACCTCGCGACCACGGATCGACGCGAGCACCCCGCCGAGGCGGCCGCAGTGGCCGAGGTGCCGGCCAGACTGCGGCGATGAGGGGCGCCGCGGGCAGGCCCGGACGGGTCGGTCGGTGCTCTCGCTGGTGCGGTTGCACTTCCTGGAGCCTGCAGGGGTCCCTCTGCCCTCCTCCTCGGCCTTCTCCTCATTGTGGGCGCCGCCGGCATCGTCTCGGAAGTATCGCCCTGGTCAGTGGGGATTCCCTTGCGGGGACCGCCCTGGTCAGGGGCCTCTCAGGGAGTGATGGCCCGAGCGCTCGGCATCAACCGTCTGCTGGCCTCCTGCCCGTCTCCCGGGCCGAGCGTCGTCAACTCCCTACTGGGCGGTCGCGGTGCTGCATCTCCTGGCCGCCTCGGTCCCTTTATGCAGCCATAGGCCTGCCTCTGGAGTGTGCGTCCCGGGGAAGCTGCTCGTTCTTCCCTCATCCTCATCGCAGGGCAGGGCCTGGGAATTCCCGTGTTCCTTCACTTCGAGGCGTGGACGCGGTCTGCTCGTCTGGGCAGTTTCGATCCTTGTCGTTTCGATTCTTGCCATCGGGGGCTCTGGGCCTGCTGGTGCTCAGCTTCAGGCCGATCCGGGACCTCGCTGCGAGGGACGACGGCGGGGCAGCCTGCTCCTGACCCTGGGCGCCGGTGTCCCTCCTCGGCCTGTGGGTGCTGAGCCGCCGCCTCTACCTCAAAGCAGGACCAGTGAGCGCCACGATGATGGGGACGACGACGGGGCGGCGCCGATGGCAGCCGGGGCATCGGGCGACCGCGGCGACTGGGGCAGCGGGCCCTGAGGCAGCGGCGAGACGGCGCTTGCCGGGGTGGGGGCGGTGCTGCGACTCGACCTCATCGTGCTGCGCCGTCGTGGTCACTGCTCCTCCTGCCCCTGGCGCTGGCGCTGTTCATCGCCATGGACGCCCTGGCCGGCCGTTTGCAGACGACGGTGATGGCGGGGTCGCCCTGGGACTGTGCGCCCTGGTACGCCCAGGGGGCCGTCGAGTCCGCTCACCACATGGAGCGCCTCTACGGGGCACTGCCGCTGCAGCGCAGCGAGCTGGTCGGTGCCCGCTGGGTCGAGGGTCGTCCCTGGCGCTCCTCTCCGGCCTGGTCTGCGTGCTGGTGGCCGCTCTCACCGGTGACTGGGGCGGCTCGCATGGCCGGCCTGCTCGTCATCTGCCTGTCCGCGGCCTCAGGCTGCCCCTGTTCCTGTGCCTGGCCCCGAGCAGGGCCACTGTGGGTGTGGGGGCTGTGCCTCAGGGGCGGGGTCAGGGGCCCTCTGCGGCAGTACTCCCGCTGCTGGCAGGACCCGCGGCCGAGGTGCTGGGTGAGCCGATGCCCGCCGTCCTGGCTGCCCTGGCCTGCCCCGCCCTCCTGGGCGCCTCCTGGTGGTGGCCCTCCGCTGGTACATGCGTCAGGACCACTGAGGCCCCGGCCGAGGAAGAAGCAGAGAAGAAGTGAGGAGATCGACCATGTCCGAGTCCGTGCCCACGTCCGGAGTCCATCGTGTCTGCTGCGCGGGCCGCAGCACCCTGCCCCGCTGCCGCCGAGTCCTGCGGCGCTCAGGCTCCCACTGCTCCTGCGGCGGTGCGGGGCCGGGCGCCCTGAGCCCGGTGGGGAGACGGTGCGCGCCGTCATGCGCCTGGGCTGCTCATCGCCTGGGCGACGGGACACCGCAGCGCTGCTGGGGCTGTACGCACTCGGTGCCCTGGGGGCGGCCGTGCCCGAGGCTGAGGGCTGGCTGGGACTCTTCTCCCCGGAGAATCTGGTGTACTACCTGCAGCCGCGGTGTTGATGGTGGTTCTGGATCTGTAGCGCCCTCCCGTGAGGCCCGGATGCGCCAGCTCTGCAGCGCTGCCCGTCACCCGTCTCGATGTCCTGGCTGCCCGCTACCTCCTGCTCGCGGCCGGCTGGGTGATCGCTGTTCGTCGGTGGGAAACCGCAGTGCTCCTGGCCGTGGGTGGGTTATCGAACGACGCCGTGGGCGGCACCTCACCCTATCTGTTCCTCTTCGGGGTGATCGCCGCGGTGGAGCCTGTCCTGCTCGTCGCGTACGGCGGGACCACCTCCTGCCCGTGCTCGCCCTGTGAACTCGCCATCGGCTTCTGCATCGAGATGCCCGTGGTCTTCGGGGTGCAGGTCGCACTGGGTCCATGCCCCAGCAGGTGGTGCTGGCCGGCAGGGCTCGGGATCATCGCCGTGCTCTCCGCCGTGGGGACTGGGCGCCTCCTGGCGGATCTGCCGTATCTGCCTCCGGCAGGACCACTGAAAGCATCGCCTGAGAGCACAGTGGCGGTGGCCGGTGGACGACGCCGTTTCACGCACCAGGGCGCTCGCCTCGCCCCGTGCGCCCGCCGAGCGACGCGGCGCTCCAGGGGCCTTCCCCACGGACCGTTACCCTGGAACCGTGACCACCGCTGCCCCTCCCGCTGCTTCGGCGCCCCCGTCCAGCCCACGCCCGGCCCCGGTCTGTTCATCTCCTTCGAGGGAGGCGACGGCGTCGGCAGGGACGACGCAGATCCGCATCTCGCCGACCTTCTGACCGCGGCGGACGTGGACCGTCTCACCCGCGAACCGGGCGGCACCGAGCTCGGCATCCGGATCCGCCGCCTCCTCCTGCACGGTGGGCGTCGCCCTCGCGCGCCGAGGCCCTCCTGTACGCCGCCGACCGTGCCCACCACTCGCCACCCGCGTGCGGCCCGCCCTCGAGCGCGGCGCCGTCGTCCTGGCCGACCGCTACCTCGACTCCTCCGTCGCCTGCAGGGGCGCAGCCCGCTCGCTCGAGTCCCCAGGAGGTCGCGACCTGTCCCTGTGGGCCACCGAGGGCCTCCTGCCGGACCTGACCGTTCTGCTCGACGGCGACCCCGACCTGGCCGAGCGACGCACCACCGGCCGCGGCGCCGAGGACCGCCTCGAGCAGGAGGGACTGCCTTCCGCGTGGCCCTGCGCGAGCAGTTCCTCACCCTGGCCCAGGCCGAGCCCGAGCGCTTCGTCGTCGTCGACGCCGACCGGCCCGTCGACCAGGTGGCCGACGACGTCATCGAGACCGTTGTCGCCGCCGTGCGCCGCCACGGCGTGCAGCTCGCCACGGCGGGGCCACCAGGGGCGTGCTCCTGGGGCTGGAGGCCTTCGTGGGCCGCCGCCCGCCACGCAGCGCCGCAGGGTCGGATCAGGGGCGCGCTCATGGGCGTGTGGGAGGACGTCGTCGGCCAGGAAGCGCCGTGGCCGCCTTCACCGCCGCAGCCCAGGCCGCCCGCGAGGCGGCTGAGCAGCGCGAGGCGCAGACCGCCGCCGGTCTCGCCCCGAGGGGCGCAGGCGCGGACGCGGGAGACGGACTCAGGGCGACGTCGCGCGGCCGGGCTCGCCATGACCACGCCTGGCTGGTGACCGGCCACCCGGGATCAGGCCGCTCGAACGCCGCCCGCGCCTTCGCCGCCGCCCTGCAGTGCACCGGCCCCGTTCCGGCTGCGGGCGAGTGCAAGCCCTGCCGTGACGTCATGGCCGGCTCCCACCCGACGTCGTGCGCCTGGCCACCGAGAAGCTCATCATCACCATGGAGGAGGTCAAGACCCTCATCGGTGAGGCCCAGCGACGCCCCTGGACCGGGCGCTGGCGCGTCATCCTCGTCGAGGACGCCGACCGCATGGCCGAGCGCACCACAACGTCCTGCTCAAGTCCATTGAGGAGCCTCCCGCCCCAGACCGTCTGGCTGCTGTGCACCCCCAGCGCCGACGACGTCCTGCCCACCATCCGCTCCCGCTGCCGCCTGGTGACGCTGCGGATCCCGCCGGCCGACGCCGTCGCCGAGCTCCTCGTGCGCCGCGACGGAGCCGACCCCGAGCTGGCCGCCCGGGCCGCCCGAGCCAGCCAGTCGCATATCGGGCTCGCCCGCCACCTGGCCACCGATGCCGACGCCTGGGACCGGCGCCGCGCCTCCTGCTGGCCCCCGTCTCCCTGCGCAGCGTCGGCGACGCCGTCCTGGCCGCCGCCTCCCTGGTGGAGGCCGCAGAGTCCGAGGCCAGGAGGCCACCGCCGAGCGCGACCGCCCGCGAAGGCCGAGCTCACCCGCGCCCTCGGCCTGGAGAGCGACAGGGAAGATCGGCGGCCCTGCGCGCCCAGATCCGCCAGCTCGAGGGAGGACCAGAAAGCGCCGCGCCAAGCGCGCCCGCACCGACGTGCTGGACCGGGCCACGATCGACCTGCTGTCCTTCTACCGCGACGTGCTCACCACTCAGATGGGCGGCGACGTCGAGCGCGTCAACCTTGACCTGTCCGACGCCGTCGACCAGGCCGCCCGCACGACGGTCCCCTGAGCGGTCCCTGGCCCGTATCGCGGCCATCGAGGAATGCCGCAGCCGCCCTGCGCTCAACGCCGCCCCCTGCTGGCCGTCGAGGCGCTCATGGTGCAGCTGCGCCCCAGGCCGAAGGACGGTGAGCGCCATGCCCCATCCGGCCTGGGGCGGGGCATGAGGTCGCCGTCAGCACGAGCCGACCGTCGACGCGCCCTGTCAAAACCAGGACGGCCACGGCGGTGTGGAAGAGTCGTGACATGACCGTTATACAGCCAGGGGGCGAGGGCGGCGGCCACGCCGCTGGGTTCGAGCCGATCATCCGCAGGTCGAGCCCGCAGGAGCGAGTCATCGCCTGGGGGCTGACCGCCGTCGGCCTCCTGGGTCTGGCCATCGGGCTGGCGATCATGGCCTCCGGGCAGTACCGGGGAATGCTCGCCTGCTTCGCGGCGGCGGTACTGTGTCTCCTCATGGGCTACTTGACCCTGCGGCCGCGAACCGTCTTCGACCGGAGTGGCATCCACAGCAGGACGCTGCTGCGCTCCTACGACCTCGCCTGGCCCGGCTCCCGGGACGACTTCGACATCGCCCGGCAACCCCGATCCGCTCTGCGTGTCCGCGAGGCAGGCCCGAGCGTGCAGGCGACAGTGCGCGGTGAGGCGGGCACGGTGGTACTGGGAGGAATGAGTACTCGAGCACTCACCGAGCCCAGGGCCCGCTACCTCATGGAGGAGGAGCTCGATCGGCTCTGGGCGTGGGCCGCCTCCTGGGCGCTGGTGCCCGCCGAGAACCCGGAAGGCACTGGGACTCGCGGCCGAGAGGGCAACGGCTCGTCTCATCCCTGAGAGGGAGCGTGCACCGGCTGGTCGGTTCATATGATGGTGCTCATGGAAACGAGAATGAAGCATCCTCCCCAGAATCGACCTGCTCGGTCCTCGTCCACGGGTGTGAGCGACGCACGAGGCTCCGGGGGCCTTCGACGCCGTCGGGTGTCTGCCGGGCGCTGGCGGCTGTGGCGGGCGTGTGCCTGGGGGTGGGGGCCGGTGTGGTCCCTGCTGCTGCGGTGCCCGCTGTGGGGTCGGCTCCGGCTGCGTCGTCCAAGGCGGCGGTGCCCAAGGGGCTGGAGTCCTTCTACGGCCAGAAGGTCGAGTGGTACGACTGCGTGGCCACTGCCGGAGTGGAGAAGTCTGCTGACAAGACGGGTTTTCAGTGCGCCAAGGTCAAGGTGCCGCTGGACTACTCCAAGCCCGACGGGCAGACCAGTGAGATCGCGATGAAGAAGCACTCGGCCACCGGCTCGGTGCGCCAGGGCACCCTCTTCATGAACCCCGGCGGCCCCGGCGGATCCGGGGTGGACGACGTCGGCGGATGGTGACCTCGACCTTCGCCGGCGTGCAGAAGTCCTACGACATCATCGGATTCGACCCCCGCGGCGTCGGCTCCTCCACCGCCGTGAACTGCACCTCCGACACCGAGCTGGAGGCGAAGACGGAAGACGCTCCGGTCAATGCCGGAGAGGCCGCCACGACATTCGAGCAGCGGGCTGCCGTCATCTCCGCACAGTTCAAGCGGTTCGAGGCCAGCTGCGCGGCGGGCGCAAACCTGCCGAGCTGCTCGACCATGTGGACACCGTCTCGGTGGCCCGGGATCTCGACGTGCTGCGGGCGCTGTCCGAGGGACCAGAAGCTCAACTACGCGGGCTTCTCCTACGGCGCACCTACCTGGGGGCTCACTGCCGAGCTCTTCCCCGCCAACACCGGCCGCATGGTCCTCGACGGCGCCCTCGACCCCAGCCTGAGCCTCAGCGAGGCAGGCCGGGGCGGGCCCGAGGCTTCGAGCGGGCGCTGCGCAACTATGTCGCCTGGTGCCAGTCGGGCAGAGCTGCCCCTTCTCCGGTGACACTGACGCGGGCGTCAAGCAGATCGGGGACATCTTCAACTCAGCCGACCAGTCGCCCGTGCCCTCCTCGGACGCGAACCGTCCGGTGACGGGTGCCGACATGAAGCAGGTCGTGTCGGTCATGCTCTATTCTACGGAAACCTCCTGGAGCGTCCTGAATGAGGCATTCGGGCAGGTCGTTAACCAGAAAGACGCCTCGGCCTTCAGGTCTATCGCGGACCAGCTCGACGCTCAGCCCCTGGTCAACACCGGTGCGAACATCGCCATCAACTGCCGGGACTACCAGGTCGAGGGCGACATGGCCACCTGGAAGGCGCAGAGTGAGGCGCTGCAGAAGATCTCACCTCGCTTCGCGTCCACGTTCGATGGAGCCGAACTGGGATGCCAGGCCTGGGGGCACACCGGCACCCAGCCGTCCAAGAAGCTCCACGCCAAGGGAGCCGCGCCGATCCTCGTGATCGGGACGACCGGTGACCCGGCCACTCCGTACGAGGACGCCGTGTCCCTGGCCGATCAGCTGGACTCCGGCCAGCTCCTCACCCTGGGAGGGCAACGGGCACGGCTTACGCCAGCTCAGGACGTGGCCCTGTGTCATCAAGGCGGTCGACACCTACCTGCTGGGCGGCACCATGCCCAGAAGGGCTGACGTGCCACGGCACGAGAGTGAGCACTCGAGGAAAATCGCCACCCTCCCGCCGGCTGTCCGCTGAGGATCGTCGAGGGAGCGTTGCGGGTACGCATCACCGTGGTTGGGGCGCCGGCGACAGGCGCCCCAACCACGGTTCTTCTCTCTCTCAGATGCCTGCCCATGACGCGGACGCGTCCGTTTTACTGTTTTGTAATATAACGGTTATGAAAAATAGCGTGATTGAATTCTCCGGTCCGCGACGAGTCGCCCCGGGGCGCCGTCGGGTGTCTGCTGGGGTGCTGGCGGCTGTGGCGGGTGTGTGCCTGGGGGTGGGGGCCGGTGTGGTTCCTGCTGCTGCGGTGCCCGCGGTGAGGTCGGCTCCGGCTGTGGCTGCGTTGTCCAAGGCGGCGGTGCCCAAGGGGCTGGAGTCCTTCTACGGTCAGAAGGTCGAGTGGTACGACTGCGTGGCCACCGGAGGGATGGAGAAATCGGCCGAGAAGACCGGTTTTCGTTGCGCCAAGGTCAAGGTGCCGCTGGACTACTCCAAGCCCGACGGGCAGACCATTGAGATCGCGATGAAGAAGCACCTGGCCACCGGCTCGACGCGCCAAGGCACCCTCTTCGTCAACCCCGGCGGCCCCGGCTACTCCGGGGTGGAGATGGTGGAGAATAACGAGACCGAGTTCTCTCCCACCCTCAACCAGGCCTACGACATCATCGGCTTCGACCCCCGCGGCGTCGGCTCCTCCACCCCCATCACCTGCGGTGACGGCGCGGGCCAGCAGCCCGCCAACGCCGCCCAGGGGGCATGGGCGTCAACGACTCCCAGCCCGGATCCTCGTCGCCGACGTCGCCGGGGACGACCCCACCCCTTCCGGGACGCTGAAATCCTGCCGCCGACGGCGGAGCGGAGAGCCAACGTCGGCTTCCCGACCCTGATCGAGGAGATCACCAAGGACTTCAAGCAGGAGGAGGCCAACTGCGCCGCCCACACCAAGCCGGCCGGGCTGCTCGACCATGTGGACACCGTCTCGGTGGCTCGGGATCTTGATGTCCTGCGGGCGCTGTCCGGGGACCAGAAGCTCAACTTCCTGGGCTTCTCCTACGGCACCTACCTGGGGGCCACCTACGCCGAGCTGTTCCCCGCCAACACCGGGCGGCTGGTCCTCGACGGCGCCGTCGACCCCTCCCTGTCACTGGGGGACCGGGCCTCCGGGCAGGCCCAGGGCTTCGAGACCGCACTGCGCACCTACGTCCAGCAGTGCCAGTCCGGCCAGGCCGTCCAGGAGGGCCAGAGCTGCCCCCTGACCGGTGACGCCGACGCCGGAGTCCAGCAGGTTCGCACCCTCATCTCCTCGGCTGACCAGACGCCGCTGAAGACCTCAGACCCGAACGTCACCGTGGACGGCAGCACGATCCGCAGCGTCGTTCGCCGATTCCTGTACACCTCCGAGTACTGGTCCTTCCTCACCTACGCTCTCGACCAGGCCATCACCCAGAAGGACGGCTCCTACATCCAGGTGCTCTACGGCAAGGTGACGGCCGGAGGCAGCGCCCCGACCTTCTACGCCGTCAACTGCCTGGACATCCCCGTCCAAGGCGATATGACCAGCTGGGAGAAGGAGTACCAGCAGATCCTTCAGAGCTCGCCCACCTTCGGCGCCTCCCTGGGCAACCAGGATGCGCGCTGCCAGGCCTGGGGGCACAACGGGACCCGCAAGCCCGCACCCATCCACGCCAAGGGGGCCGCCCCCATCCTGGTTGTGGGCACCACCGGTGACCCGGCCACGCCCTATGCCTGGTCCCAGGCCCTGGCCGATCAGCTCGAGTCCGGCCGGCTCCTGACCTGGGAGGGCAACGGGCACACCGCCTACGGGCGTGCGGGGGCCTGCGTCCAGAAGGCCGTCGACACCTACCTCATCAGCGGGACCGTGCCCAAGGAGGGGCTGACCTGCAAGAACGGACAGTGAAGCCGGACCGTCCCCGCCCCGGGGGCCTTGACGGGAACTTCTCCCCACTCCGTCTCCAGGAGGAGGCCCCCGGCGGCACGGCAGCATATGGTTCACGTCGTGACTACTGCGACCTCGCCTCGGCCTCGTATCAAGCCTCTGCTCGTGGCGCTCTCCGCGCTTCTGGTGTGCGGGGGCCTGACCGCCTGCCAGGACGACACCGATATCAAGGCAACGCCGGCAACGGCGTCGGCCTCGGCAGCGATTCCGGCCGGGCTGGAGAGCTTCTACAACCAGAAGGTCTCCTGGTACGCCTGTGACAAGAAGGGGATGGGCGAGGCGAAGTCGGGGAAGGACACCGGCTTCACCTGCGCCAAGGTCAAGGTGCCGCTGGACTACGACAATCCCGGCGGCGAGACGATCGAGATCGCGGTGAAGAAGCGGGCCGCTAGCGAGGACTCCGTCGGCTCGCTGTTCGTCAACCCGGGTGGGCCGGGAGGGTCGGGCATCGAGCTGGTTGAGCGCCGGTTCCTGCTTCTCAAGAACCTCACCGCTCCTACGACGTCGTCGGCTTCGACCCCGCGTGGCGTGGGCGCCTCCCCGCGGTCGACTGCCTGACCGACGCCGAGCTCGACGCCGAACGAGCCGGGGCGAACGACCCGGCGACCCCCTCGGCCGCCGCCACCCAGGAGCGGGCGCAGAAGATGGGGGAGGCCTGCGCGTCGAAGACCAGCCCCGTGGGGCTCCTGGACCACATCGACACCATCAGTGCCGCCAAGGACCTCGACATCCTGCGGGCGGTTGACGGCCAGCAGGCGCTGACCTACCTGGGCTTCTCCTACGGCACCTACCTAGGGGCCACCTACGCCGAGCTGTTCCCCGCCAACACCGGCCGCATGGTCCTCGACGGCGCCGTCGACCCCTCCCTGAGCGCCGCGGACCTGGCCCTGGGGCAGGCCAAGGGCTTCGAGGCGTCGCTGCGGGCCTACGTGCAGAACTGCCAGAGCTCCAAGCTGGGCTGCCCCCTGAGCGGGGACGTTGACTCCGGAGTCTCCCAGGTCCGCGAGTTCCTCGAGTCCACGAAGGCGGCGCCCCTGCCGACCTCCGACGACAAGCGGCCGCTGACCTACGACCTGGCCGTCTACGGGGTGCTGGGCTCGATGTACCAGACCCAGCTGTGGCCCTCCCTCACCCTGGCGCTGTCCCAGGCGATGGGCAAGGTGGGCAGTCCGGACGGAAGCGCGCTGCTGGCCATCGCCGACGCCGTCTCCTCCCGCCAGAGCGACGGCAGCTACTCCGGTAACGGTGCTGAGGCCCTCATGGCGGTCAACTGCCTGGACTACCCGGTCCAGGGGGACAACTCCTCCTGGGAGGAGGAGGCCAAGGCCGTCAACGAGGCCTCGCCCACCTTCGGCTCCCAGCTGCTCTACCCCGACGCCTACTGCCAGGGCTGGGGCCACACCTCGAACCGTAAGCGCGAGAAGATCACGGCCCCCGGTGCTGCGCCGATCCTCGTGGTGGGCACCACCGGTGACCCGGCCACGCCCTACGCCTGGTCCGAGGCCCTGGCCGATCAGCTCGAGTCCGGTCAGCTCATGACCTGGAAGGGCAACGGGCACACCGCCTACGGGCGCTCCAACGACTGCGTCAAGAAGGCCGTGGACACCTACCTGCTCAACGGGACGATGCCGGCCAAGGGACTCACCTGCTGACCATCGCCAGGTCAGCCGGCCCTCCCGGCTCTCGCAGGCCATGAGATCGGCCCCGGACGACATTCACGTCGTCCGGGGCCGATTCGTCAGCGGGCAGTGGAGCGCCTGGAGGGCCCCGGTGCCGCCGGGGCTTCGGGCCGCTCGCCTCACTGGCTCAGCTCACCGGCGATGGACCGTCCCATCCAGCCGGCCAGGTCGTCTCCCGTCAGTCCCTGCGAGAGCAGGAACTGGACCTTGGCGTAGGCGGCCTCCAGGGTCATGTCGCGGCTGCCGACGGCGCCACTGCGGGCCAGTGCGTCCCCGGCCTCGTAGTGCCCCAGGAGGACCTCGGACTCGTGGCACTGGGAGGTGACGATGACGGGCGTCCCGGCATCGATCACCCGCTCGACGACGTCGGTCAGCCCCGGCTCCTGGGACGGCACGTTGCCAACTCCGAAGGCCCGCAGGATCACGGCCTCGGGCAGCGGTGTCAGCAGCGCCTCCAGGCGGGCCGCGGTGATGCCCGGGACCAGGTCGACCACGACGACGTCGTGACGGGCGTAGGGGGCGGCGTCCTTCCAGCCGATGCCCGCCCGAGGCGCTCTGGGGCCCACTGCCACGGGGCGCCAGTGGTGGCCAGAGGAGCCGCGTTGGGGACTCGAAACCGGTGAAGGCCCACGAGGAGGACTTCGTCACCCGGTTCCCGGCCAGGAGTCGATGTCCGAAGAACAGCGCCACCCCGCTCAGGCGTCCGGAGGTGGCGGCCTTGAGCGCCCCGGTGACGTTTCGCGGCGGCGTCGGTTCCCAGCTCTCCGAGGGGAAGCTGGGAACCGGTGACGACGACCGGAACGCTCAGATCCGTCAGCGCATAGGACAGGGCGGCACTGGTGTGAGGCCATGGTGTCGGTCCCGTGCAGGGATGACGAAGGCGGTCTGCGGGTCGGCCGCGGCGTGCGCGCAGGTCGTCACGATCGCCTGCCAGGACAGCGGGGTGGCGTTCGAGGAGTCGATGAGCGGGGCCAGCGAGGTCACGGACACCGAGCGTGCCAGAGGCGTGCCCGCCAGCAGCGAGTCGAGCCACCCCTCCAGATCCGCACCGGGAACGAGACCGTGGGGGGAGTCCACCATCCCGATGGTGCCCCCGGTGTAGGTGATGTGAACGTGCATGGGCTCAGCCTCCTGCCGCTTAGGCCTCGTGCGATGGGGTGGACGCCGATTCGTCCACCTCGTCGGCGAGGACCTCGTCGAGCAGGTCGCCCCGGATGCGTCCCCGCACTGCGTACCAGCCTGCCACCATCATGACGGCGACGATGGCGAACAGGGCCAGGGTCCAGCGTCCCGCCGGGTCGGCCACGTTCGAGACGACGACGATGGTGAAGAAGGCCAGGGCCGCGTAGTTGGACCAGGGGGCCCAGGGCATCCGGTAGGCCGGGCGCACCTCCTTCCCCTCCTGCACCCGCCGCAGGAAGGCGAGGTGGGTGACGAGGATGGCGCCCCAGGTCCCGGCGATACCGATGCCGGCCAGGTTCGCTGACGATGTCGAAGGCGTCACCGGGCAGGGTAGGCGTTGAGGACGACGCCGAGCAGCCCCAGGGCGGAGGTGATGATGCTCCCCGGCAGGAACCTGGTGCTTGTTGAGCCCGGCACGCCACGAGGGAGCCTCACCGCCACCGCCATGGAGCGCAGGGTGCGTCCGGTGGCGTACAGACCGGCGTTGAGGGAGGACAGTGCGGCGGTGAGAACCACGACCTGGATGATGTCACCGGCATAGGGCACACCGATGCCGGAGAAGAAGGTGACGAAGGGCGACTCGGTCTTGGAGTAGGACGTGTAGGGCAGGACCAGAGCCAGCAGCATGACCGAGCCGACGTAGAAGACGAAGATGCGCAGAATCATCGAGTTGATCGCCTTGGGCAGGATTTTCTCCGCGTCCTTCGCCTCACCGGCCGCCACGCCCACCATCTCCGTGCCACCGAAGGCGAAGACCACGCCGAGGGTCAGGGCGAAGACGATTGGGAATCCCTCGGGGAAGAAACCACCGTTTCCGAGGATGTTGTGAGCCCCGGCGGTGATCGCACCTCCGTGGGGGTCCGTTCCGGTGTGAAGCCCGAGAACAATGGCGACGATGGCCACCACCATGAAGGACACGATGGCGGCGACCTTGATGAGCGCGAACCAGAACTCCGCCTCACCGAACATCTTGACGTTCAGCATGTTGAGGATGAAGACCAGGACGAGTGCGATGAGCGCGAAGACCCACTGCGGGACGACCTTCAGAGCCGTCCAGTAGTGGAGGTAGAGGGCCACGGCCGTGATGTCGGCCATGACGGTGACCGACCAGTCCAGGAAGAAGAACCAGCCGGTGATGTAGGCGCCCTTCTCACCGAGGAACTCACGGGCGTAGGAGACGAATGCTCCGGAGGAGGGTCTGCGGATGGCGAGCTCGCCCAGAGCGCGCACCATGAGGAAGGCGAAGATTCCGCAGACGGCATAGGCGAACATCAGTCCCGCCCCGCCGTCCTTGAGTCGCCCGCCGGCACCCATGAAAAGACCCGTGCCGATGGAGCCGCCAATGGCGATCATCTGCAGGTGACGGTTCTTCAGTGACTTGTTGTACCCGGCGTCGCCGCGGTCCCGGATCTGGTCGTGCTGGGAAGCTCGGGAGGGTGAAGGTGAAGCACCCGGCTGTGGTGATGGAGAGGTGGGGGAGTGGCTGGACTGAGACTCGCTCATGGGGATCCTTACGGAGAGGGAGACCTGTTGAATGACGTGCGGAGAATACCGGGCTCGGGTGGTGCGGGTGATGCGGGGCGGCTGTTGAGGTCAGCCGCGCTCCTGTACGGGATGGGCCACGACGTCGTCATGATCCAGCGCTGAGTCGGGGAATCCGGGGAGGTTTGGGGGCTAGGAGGGGTCTTTGTCCTCGACGGTGGTGCCGGTGCGGCGAGGTGAGAGGTTGATTGTGTCGAGGAACACGGCTCTCCCTGCGGTACTGGATTGCGGTGGCGGCCGCGGGGCCGGTATGTTCGGCTCTGCTGCTTGTGCCAGCGCCGCCTTAGCTCAGTCGGCAGAGCGATTCACTCGTAATGAATAGGTCGTGGGTTCGATTCCCACAGGCGGCTCGATCGGCCCCGGGAGGTAATGCCTCCCGGGGCTTTTGGGTTCCCAGTGCCCTGCCCGCAGCCGCTCGGTGTGCCGTCCGGCACATTCGGTGGCCGCAGTGGTCCTTCCTGGCCCGTGTTTTGGGGATGACCGCATGGCCGAAATCCTTCGCCGTCGAGCGGCAAGGGGAGTGTCGCTGCTTGAATGAGGAGGATTCTCCTGGGGTGACGTGATGTTCCTCAGGGCAAGAGTCGTGGCGCTACGGGCATTGTCTTCCGGCTGAGAGAATCCCCCACCGCTATCTGAGAGTCATCTGGGAGATTGGCTGCCTAGGATTGACTGGTCGTTGGATACCTCTATGCGGCTGGAGGGGTGGGGTGTCATGCCTGGATTGTTCCGCCGAGTCTCGTGGGGATCTCCAAACAGGACCTCAGTGCTTTCACAGTTTTCGTCTCAGTCATCAAGACCTCGGGGTGGTATGGCTTCGCACATCACTGTGTGATTGGAGGGTGGGGTGGTTGGTAATGAGGGCGACGAATAGCCGTGTTGCATTGAGAGCAACTATTGTTTAATCTAACGTTGTCCGCAGCGGGATACATCCTTCGGGCCCGCTCCCTCCACTCAGAATGAGGAATCATGGCACAGAAGACTCAGGTCATCCTCGTCGACGATGTCGACGGGTCCGAGGCCAATCAGACCGTCACCTTCGCCCTTGATGGCGTCTCCTACGAGATCGACCTGAACGACGAGCATGCAGCCGCTCTTCGTGAGTCCCTTGAGGAATGGATTGGAAAGGCTCGTCGCACCGGCGGCCGCCGTAGTTCCGGTCGTCGTCGTTCCAGCGGTCCCTCTGACACTCAGAAGATTCGCGAGTGGGCCCGTGAGCAGGGCCTTGAGGTTTCTGACCGCGGCCGCGTCTCCGCTGAGGTGCGCAAGGCCTACTACGAGGTCAACCCCGGCAACTGAGGGAACGTGGGGCGCCCGGCTCACATGCGGCCGGCACCCCGCATCGAGTCATTCTCGAGCTGACTGCCACCTCGCACCACGACTCTGGTTGTGCGCTCAGGCGCATTACCAGGGTCGTTGTGTTTTCAATACGTGAATTCGTTCCGTGAGCGGGCGGTATCACTGCGAGTAGTGCCTTCGGATCGATGCGCCGGTACCCCCCACCGCGGAGGTTCCCTCCTGGGCCTCTTGGGCCTCGCGCCATGCCCGTGATCCTGGCAGGATAGGGCCATGGCTTACACCCTCGTACTGCTCCGCCACGGCGAGAGCGAATGGAACGCGAAGAACCTCTTCACCGGCTGGGTTGATGTCCCGCTGTCAGACAAGGGCCGCGCCGAGGCCGTCCACGGTGGTGAGCTGCTCAAGGAGGCCGGCGTCCTCCCCGAGAAGCTCTTCACCTCGATGCTGCGCCGCGCCATCATGACCGCCAACCTCTCCCTGGACGCCGCGGACCGCCACTGGATCCCGGTGGAGCGCAACTGGCGCCTCAACGAGCGCCACTACGGCGCCCTGCAGGGCAAGAACAAGAAGGAGATCCGGGACGAGTACGGGGAGGAGCAGTTCATGCAGTGGCGCCGCTCCTACGACGTGCCGCCGCCGGCCATCGAGGCCGGCTCGAGTTCTCCCAGGACGCCGACCCCGCTACGCCGGTGAGCCCATCCCGCCACCGGGTGCCTCAGGACGTCCTCGAGCGCCTCCTGCCCTACTGGGAGGGCACCATCGTCCCCGAGATCAAGACCGGCAAGACCGTCATGATCGCCGCCCACGGCAACTCGCTGCGCGCCATCGTCAAGCACCTCGACGACATCTCCGACGACGACATCGCCGGCGTCAACATCCCCACCGGGATCCCGCTGGTCTACGAGCTCGACGAGGAGACCTCAAGCCCTCAAGAAGGGCGGCCGCTACCTCGACCCCGAGGCCGAGGCCAAGATCGCGGCGGTGGCCAACCAGGGCAAGTGAGCCCCGGCGGCCTGCCCTGCTCTCAATGACGCGGGCGGCGTCGAACCTTCCTGAGGTTCGACGCCGCCCGCGTCATTGGCTCTGGGCGCTCAGTGGAGCGCGTCGGCGTCCTCGGCGTCATGCGTCTCCGGCATGGAGGCGCCCGATACGAGGTAGGCCACGCGGCTGGCCACCGACGTGGAGTGGTCTCCGAAGCGCTCCAGGAAGCGGCCCATGAGGACGGCGTCGATGACCTGCTGGCGGCTCAGGTCGTGAGCCGGGTCCAGGATCATCTGGAAGGAGCGACGGTGCAGGGCATCGAGCTCGGCGTCGTTGGTCTGAATGATGGAGGCCAGCTCCAGGTCCCGCGTCGAGATGAGGCGGGCGACGTCCTTGCCGGCGCGCACGGCCAGGTCCGCCATCTCCAGGATGAGCCCCAGGACCGGCTCGGGCAGCGGCGGCTCGGGGTAGCGGCCGCGGGCGATGGCCGCCACATGGCGGGCCAGGTCGCCCTGGCGCTCCAGGGTCTGGGCCATGCGCAGCGCGGACAGGACATTGCGCAAGTCCCCGGCCACCGGCTGCTGACGGGCCAGGAGCATGACGCACAGGTCGTCGATGTCGCGCTGGAGGTCGTTGATGCGCTCGTCGGCGTCGATCACCTGCTCGGCGATGACGATGTCCCCCTGGCGCAGGGACTCCGCGGCCCGCTCGATCGCGGTGGCGACCTGGTTGGCCATGGACTCGAGGTCGGAGCCCAGCTGCTTGAGCTCCTGGTTGAAGATGGCGCGCATGAGGCTGCTCCTGTTCGGGGCGAGGACCGATGGTTCGGGCCGGTCGGTGAGGTGGCTCGGTGGTGCTGCTCGACGATCCCGCCGAGGCCGCCGCCAAGGATGTTGTCCCCAAGCACAGCAGCCCCGCGACTCCGCCGCAAGCGGCACGCCCACAGGCGGGGCCGGCCGGTGGGGGCTCTGAGGACTCAACTACCCTTAAGGCGTGGGTCTGACCGTCACCGTTCTCCTCCTTGCCGCCGCCGGCCTCCTGTGCCTGGGGACGGCGATCGGTGTCGCGCTGTCCCGGCGCGAGCGCAGGGCTGCCACGAGCGCCGCCGACCTGGCCGGCTTGGCCGGGACCGATACGGCCGTCCCGGTGCTGGCGGCGCTGCGCTCGACCGTCGTCGTCCTCGATGACGACGACGAGGTCCTGCGGGCCTCGGCATCGGCCTACACCTTCAACATCGTGCGCGACGACGCCGTCATCGAGCCGACCGTGGTGGCGATGGTGGGGCGCGTGCGCGCCTCGGGCCAGGCACAGGACGCGGCCGTCACCGTGGCCCGGGGACGAGTGCCGGGTGCGGGCCAGTTCCACCTGCAGGTGCGGGTGGCCGGCATCGGCCAGGGGCGCGTCCTCATCCTCATCGAGGACCACACCGCCGCCCGCCGGGTGGAGGCCATGCGCCGCGACTTCGTCGCCAACGTCTCCCACGAGCTCAAGACCCCGGTCGGCGCGATCCAGCTGCTGGCCGAGACCGTCGAGGCCGGCGCCGACGACCCCGACTTCGTGCGCGACTACTCCGGGCGCATGCGCAAGGAGGCCCGCCGCCTGGGCGTCCTGGTCCAGGAGATCATCGAGCTCACCCGCCTCCAGGAGGGCGACGCCCTGGCCGAGCCCGAGGTCGTTGACATCGACGATGTCGTCGCCGAGGCCGTGGACCGGGTGCGCGTCGAGGCCGACGGCCGCCAGATCGCCCTCGTGGCCGGCGGCACCAAGGGGCTGCGGGTGCGCGGCGACGCCGCCCTCATCACCACCGCCGTGCGCAACCTGCTGGACAACGCCATCCGCTACTCCGAGCCGCGCACCCGGGTCTCGGTGGGCGTCTCGCTGGACGCGGAGGACCCCGACATCGTGCGCATCGCCGTGGTCGACCAGGGCATCGGCATCCCCAAGGAGGAGCAGGAGCGCGTCTTCGAGCGCTTCTACCGCGTGGACAAGGCCCGCTCGCGCGCCACCGGGGGCACCGGCCTGGGCCTGAGCATCGTCAAGCACGTGGCCGCCGACCACGGCGGCACCGTCGAGCTGTGGTCCGCCCCGGGGCGCGGCTCCACCTTCACCCTCGTGCTGCCGCGCCTGGGCGAGGGCGAACCGGTGGAGGGTGAGTCGGTCGGGGACGGTTCGGCCCAGGACGAGCCCTCCGACGCCGCGGCGGAGCACACCCCCGGGAGCGGGTCATGAGCCCGGCGGAGCGCTCCGCGCGGGCGCAGGGGCCGGTTGCGGCGTCGGACTCGGGGCGTCTGCGCCCTCCGACGCACTGGCCGCGGCGTCGATGACGCCGGTGGGCGGCCGACTCGAGATCCTCCTGGTCGAGGACGAGGAGAACTTCGAGACCCGCTCGCCTACAGGGCTGCGGCGCGACGGCTTCGAGGTGATCGAGGCCGAGGACGGCCAGCGCGCCGTCGAGATCTTCGAGGCCTCCCGGCGCCCCGGCGGGGTTGGCCCCATCGATCTGGTCCTGCTGGACCTTATGCTGCCCCGCCTGGACGGGACCGAGGTGTGCACCCGGATCCGACGCTCATCCTCCGTGCCGGTCATCATGCTCACCGCCAAGGACACCGAGCTGGACAAGATCGTCGGCCTGGAGATCGGGGCCGACGACTACGTCACCAAGCCCTACTCCTACCGGGAGCTCCTGGCGCGCCTCAAGGCGGTCCTGCGCCGTAGCCGCGCCGCCGCCCCGGAACCCGAGCCGGTGCTGTCCGCCGGCGGGGTGCGGATGGACGTCGAGCGCCACGAGGTCAGGGTCGACGGCGAGGTGGTCGCCATGCCGCTGCGGGAGTTCGAGCTCCTGGAGCTGTTTCTGCGTCACCCCGGCCGCGTGCTCACCCGCAGCCAGATCCTGGAGCGCCTGTGGGGGCCCGATTACGAGGGCGACACGAAAACTCTGGATGTTCATGTCAAACGGCTCCGGGGTCGGATTGAGGCCGACGCCTCCAAACCGGTTCTCATCACCACGGTCAGGGGTCTCGGCTATCGCCTGGACGGGGATTCACAGCACTGATTCTCCATTGCGGATGGCACCGCAGTTCTTGCCCGGTCCCGGGGCGGGCCCGCCGTGACCTCTGTGAGATACGTCCCCGATCTTTGCGCGGAATGACCTGATAAACTAGAGGTCCGCAATCCAGTCTGGAGAGTCATCCTTATGACCTATGAAGTCGGTGAGACTGTCAGTCTACCCGCACCACGGGGCCGCCCGGATCATTGACATCCGGCAGCGCAAGGTACGCGGTGAGGAGAAGACGTATCTGCAGCTCGAGGTGGCCCAGGGTGACCTGACCATCCTGGTTCCCGCCGAAAGCGTTGAGCTCATCGGCGTCCGTGACGTGGTCGATGAGACCGGTTTGGAAAAGGTCTTCGAGGTGCTGCGGGCGCCGCTGACCGAGGAGCCCACGAACTGGTCTCGCCGTTTCAAGGCCAACCAGGAGAAGATCGCCTCCGGGGACGTCATCAAGGTCGCCGAGGTCGTGCGGGACCTCTCCCGCCGGGACACGGACCGCGGCCTGTCCGCCGGCGAGAAGCGCATGCTCGCCAAGGCCCGCCAGATTCTCGTCTCCGAGCTGGCCCTGGCCCAGAAGACCCCTGAGGAGGAGGCCGAGTCCCGGCTGGACGAGGTCCTCGCCTCCTAGTACCGCGCAGCGCTCGTGCTCAGGTCGTCGGGGACGCGGTAGCGTCCTGCCCGTGAGCACCAGCCCTTCATCCCAAGCATCCGCCCCGCCCGAGTCCGCTCCGGGTGGGGCGGTCGCCGTTCTCACCGCGGCGGGCTCCGGCTCCCGCCTGGGCGCCGGGGTCCCCAAGGCCCTCGTCCCGGTGAGCGGCGTCAGCCTCCTGCGACGGGCGGCGGCCGGGCTCATCGCCTCGGGGGTTGTCAGCCACGTCGTCGTCACCGCCCCCGCTGAGGAGGTCGACCGGTTCCGCGCCGAGCTCGAGGGCCTGCCGGACGGATCGGCCGGGGCCGCGGCGGGCCGACACAGTGGGATCGATGTCGTTGCCGGTTCGCCCCGCTCTCGGCAGGCCTCTGTGGCCCTCGGGCTCGCAGCGGCCCCTGGCGGCCGTACCGCAGGCCGACGTCGTCATCGTTCACGACGCCGCGCGGGCTCGAGCGCCACCGGAGGTGACGCAGCGGGTGGTGGCGGCCGTGCGGGCCGGACACGAGGCCGTGGTTCCGGCGCTGCCCGTGACCGATACCGTCAGGAGGTCGAGGCCCGCCCGGCGGGGGAGCCCGAGCCCGTCGTCGGCACCCCCCGACGCGACCGGCTCCGGGCGGTCCAGACCCCCCAGGGATTCTCGACCCCCGTGCTCGTCGCCGCCCACCGCGCCGGGGCCGAGCGGGCCGGGGACGAGGCGCTCGCCGCCTCCGACGACGCAGGCCTCGTTGAGGCCTGCGGCGGCAGCGTCGTCGTCGTCGCCGGTGACGAGCGCGCCATGAAGGTGACCACGCCGATGGATCTGGCCCTGGCCGAGCTGCTCCTGGAGCGACAGTCCGCTCAGGGGGAGCGCCCCGCCGAGACCGGTGGGGAGAACTGACGATCAGGTCTGTTTCCCTTTCGGTACCGCCGCCGGCCCGGATGGCTCTATCGTCTCTTCCATGAGCACGACAGTGACTGCTCCGACGCAGGCCGGTTCCCGCACCCGGCTCCTGTCCTGGCCCGTCATCGCCTGGGGCCTGTGGGACTGGGGGTCGGCGGCCTTCAACGCGGTCATCACCACCTTCGTCTTCACCGTCTACCTGGTCAGCGACTCCTTCGGGGCCAAGGCGGACAACGAGTCGGCGCTGTCCCTCGGGCTGGCCATCGCCGGGCTGTTCATCGCCCTGCTGGCGCCGGTGACCGGGCAGCGCTCGGACCGGGGCGGGCGGACCGTCTTCTGGCTCGGGGGCTACACCGCGGTGGTCGTGGCGGTCTCGGCGGCCCTGTTCCTGGTGCGGCCCGAGCCCGGCTACCTGTGGCTCGGTATCGCCCTTCTGGGCGTCGGCAACATCTTCTTCGAGCTGGCATCGGTCAACTACAACGCCATCCTCAACCACCTGGCCTCCAAGGACCGCATCGGTGCCGTCAGCGGCCTGGGGTGGGGGATGGGCTACCTCGGCGGCATCGTCCTGCTGCTCATCCTCTACGTCGCCCTCGTGGGGCCGAGCCCCCCTGGTCTCCTTCCCCGCCGGAAGCGGGATGGGGGTGCGCGTCGCCATGCTGGTGTCGGCGGCCTGGTTCGGCCTGTCAGCCCTTCCCGTCCTCATCAACCGCTCCCGCAGGCTCGGGCGCTCCCGCGCCGAGCACGTCGCGGAGGTCGGTGAGGGGATGGCGACCGCTGAGCCGGGACGGGACCGTGCCGCCATGGAGGCCGAGCCGGTGGAGGCCGTCTCCTACCAGGGCAGGCGCAAGGAGTCGATCCTGACCTCCTACAAGCTGCTGTGGCGCACCCTGCTCCAGCTGCACCACTTCCAGCCGCGCCTGCTGTGGTTCCTGCTGGCCGCCGCCGTCTTCAGGGACGGGCTGGCCGGGGTCTTCACCTACGGCGGCATCATCGCCCAGAACACCTTCGGTTTCTCATCGGGCGACGTCATCATCTTCGCCATCGTGGCCAACATCGTGGCCGGTATCGCCACTATCTGGGCCGGGCGGCTCGATGACCGCTTCGGACCGCGCAACGTCATCATGGCCAGCCTCATCATCCTGGTGGTGGCCGGGCTGCTGGTGTTCTTCCTGCACTCCGCCGGGACCGTGGCCTTCTGGGTGCTGGGCCTGCTGCTGTCGGCCTGCGTGGGGCCGGCCCAGTCGGCCGCCCGGTCATTCCTGGCCCGCCTCATCCCCGAAGGACAGGAGGGTGAGATCTTCGGGCTCTACGCGACCACCGGGCGGGCGGTGTCCTTCATGGCGCCCGCGATGTACGGCATCTTCATCTACCTGGGAACGCGCATCGTCGGGCCGGGGGCGAACTACTGGGGGATCCTCGGGATCGTCGCCAGTGCTGGCCACGGGGCTGCTCCTCATGCTGCGCGTGGGCGACCCCGTCGCCGAGCAGGGAGTCGGCTGCGTAACCACGTGGGCCGCAGACCGCCGTCGCGGTCGTGCCTGATGCCTCGCAGGTACGCGTGAGCCGCCCTCGCCTCTGGACCACCGGCCTGCCCCGGTTCCCGCCCGAGCGAGTGTCTCGTGTCATGACACTCAAATGTCTCGAGTGAGGAGACAGCACAGAGGTAAGGGCACGACCTCGCGACCTACCCTACGAACGCGCGGCGCTTCATCACGACGAGGCCTGGCGGGCCTCGCGCTCGGCGCGCATGCGCTCGAGATCCTCTGCAGTCAGCGGTCCCTGGGTGGTCCCGGGGGTCCCGTCCTGACGGAGCCAGCTCACGACGAGCCCTCCCTTGGCGCCCGAAGCGGGCCAGGTGGATTCCAGTGACCTGCTCGAGGCGCTCGAGGTGCGCGTCGTCGGCGGCCAGATCGAGCTGGAGGACGCCGTCGTGACAGAAGAGCTCGACGACGCCGGTGACGGCCCCCTCGCGGTCGAAGGTCAGGGAGCCGGTCTGGGAGGTCTCATCCCATGTGGTGGTGATCTTGCGGCCCATGTGGGCGGCCAGCTGCTTGCCGTAGCGGGAGGGGCGGTCCGTGCTCACGCGAGCAGTGGAGCGACGGGAGAAGACGGGCTGTGCTGAGTCGGCGGAGTCAGTCATGCCCTTATCCTGACGCGCTTGGTCGGCCGCGGTCCCCACGCGTTCTCTGAGAGCGCGAGGGCGAGGACGAAGATGACACGAGGTTATGCCGGCGGGGCCGAAAGGACTCGGCCCGCGGTTCGGAAGTCCGAACCGCGGGCCCAAGCCTCGCGAGGTCCCACCTGCGACCCGGGGTCCCATGCACCCGAGGAGGCGGTTCCTCCTTCGCCGGAACGATGATGCCAGGCTCCCTATGACCCGACTCCATCTCAGCGGAGCGATCTGTCATCAGGCTCCCCAACCCTCGAGACCGTCCCTGTCCGGCGGTGACTACTATGTAACGCCCTCACCCTGTGAGGACGAGGGACAGATCCCTGGGAAAAATCTGGGAAATTCGCGGGCGGGTTGTTTCGGTGACTCAAGCCTTGCCCTGATTGGGGGTGGGGCTCAGTTCCGCTCAGGAGACAGGGGAGAACCGCACCGCGGTGCCCGAGGCGGTCACCATGAGCATGCCGTTGTCCGTCCCCAGCGTCTCGTAGTCGAGGTCGACGCCGACGACGCCTTCAGCGCCGAGCTCCTGGGCGCGCTGCACCATTTCCGCCAGGGCCGTCTCCCGGGCCTGGATCAGCTCTTCCTCGTAGGACTGGGAACGGCCTCCCACGAAGTTTCGGAACCCCGCGGCCATGTCCTTGAGGAAGTTGACTCCTGCGACGGTCTCACCGCAGACGACTCGCAGGTACTGGGTGACGGGGTATCCCTCGACGGTGGGGGTGGTGGTGACGATCATGAGCTGCTCCTTCACGGGGTGGCCGGCGATGGCGGTGGTCAGGACGATAGTGTCCTGGAGGGGCCTGCGGGATCGTCCGGAGGTTGGATATGGGCCAGCCTCAGCAGGCGGCTGTAGCGCTCGCTGATCCGCTCATGGGGGATGGGCTCGCCGTCGAGGCTCCACGCCAGGAGGTGCTCCAGGCTGAATCGAGGGGCGCAGCGCGAGCACGAGACGGGTGAGGCCGGACGGCGCATGCGGTCCACCTCGTGGCCCGCCGGGCACCTGCCCACCCAGCGTCCCCGGAGCCGCGGGCCTGGGCGTCAATGAGTCTGTGGCCCGTCGCCCCCAACCGGGTCGCCTCGGCGGCCCAGACGGCGTCGTGCCCGTGGCGGGGACCGACGCGGGCGTGGGCGATCTCGTGCAGGATCGTCTCGCGGACCTGGGCCTCGTCGTACAGGCTCATGAGGTGGCGGCTGAGCGTGATCCGACGTCGAGCATGATCCGTCTGGCCGGCCCGCCGACGCGCCCGGTCGAAAGCCAGGTCCCAGTCGCCGACGTCGGCCTCCTCCATGAGGGAGCGCGCCAGGCTCAGGACGTCGGGCAGATTCACGGCCCCACGGTATGCGACGGCGGACTCGCCCGGCCGACGGCGGCGCTGTGGGGCGCATCGCCTCCCGTCGGCGCCTGATCGGACACTCGCCGCGGGAGGCCCGGGCCGCTTCGGGCCGTGCATCGGCCCGTGATGTGACACGATGGCGCCGATGTCCCACCATCCCTCCGGCCGACGTCCGCGGCCCCAGCGAAGCACCGCAGGAACCGGTTCGCCCCAGCCCGCACGAGCTCCGCGCAGCGCCCGCCCAGCCGCGCAGCGCGGCACTGATCGCGCCCGGCGGGAGGATACGAGTCACCGCCCCAGGAAGGCGAAGGGGAGTCGAGGGGGCCGTGGGCGCCTCGAGCTCCTGCGCGCCGGTGCCGGACGGGGGCGCAGGGGCGGTTCCGTGCAGTCCTTCCTGAAAAGCCCGATCGGCGTCGTCCTGGCCGCCTTCCTGGCCACGCTCCTGGTGGGACTCATCGTGCTGCGTGCCACCGGTTCCTCGCTCGGCGGCCTCGCGCTGGGGTGGGGCAAGGCCACTGATACCGGCACGCCTTCTGCGCCCGCGCCCCTGGTGCCCGACGCCAGCGGCTTCAACGCCGCCCGCATCATCGATGACGAGGTCTTCTACGACTCCCAGGCCATGACACGCGAGGAGATCGCCGCCTTTCTCACCCGCGTCAACGCCGGCTGCCAGCCGGGCAGCGACGGCACCGACTGCCTGGCCGGCGCCACCTTCTCGGTGCCGGCCCGCCAGGCCAACACCTTCTGCCCCGGAGGCATCGAAGCCGCCTCTGGTGCCAGCGCGGCCGACGTCATCTGGGAGGTCTCCCAGGCCTGCGACATCAACCCCCAGGTGCTCCTCGTCCTCATTCACAAGGAGCAGGGGCTGCTCACCGCCTCCGGTGCGAGCCTGAGCGCTCGCGACTATGAGGCCGCTGCCGGTTACGCCTGTCCCGACCACGGGGCCTGCGACCCCCAGTGGGCCGGCTTCCCCTCCCAGCTCTACGGGGCGGCCTCCCAGTTCCATCGCTATCGTCTCGACCCGGGCGGCTACGACGTCGTGGCCCAACGGCCCACGCGGATCGCCTACTCGCCTGACGCGCAGTGCGGCAGTGGTGAGGTGACGGTGGCCAACCAGGCGACAGCGGGCCTGTACAACTACACCCCCTTCCAGCCCAACGAGGCCGCCGACCCACGGTGGGGACCAGTGCACCTCATGGGGCAACTGGAACTTCTACGGCTACTTCAAGACCCTCTTCGGCGCTCCGACGTCGGCCTGAGGGCGCCCATGTGCAAGGGCGAAATCCGCAGTATTTCAAGGGATTCAAGGGAGGCTGCCAGAGCGCCCGAGAGGCCGTGACCATATCGTCATCAAGCGTCATCATTTAGATGCGCGATTCCCAGCCTTCTCTCAGACAGCATCGGCAGAGTCATAGTCACCGCTGAACGGTGGCGACCGTGAGGTACTGGGGAGTACCACTGACCGGCCACCACTGAGTCTGGGCCACAGCCAAGGGAATGTGCTCGGGCGTTTCGGTGAAGGAGGACCCGCTGCCGAATGGGAACCGGTAAGCGACCTCGTTGCGAAGGGCCCGACCCGGTGGTGAACCGGGGCGGGCCTTCGCAGTGCCTGGGCGTAGGACCATCTGGTCCGCGCCCAGGCGTTTTTGCGGGGACCAGTCGGCGGGCATGACATGATGCGAGCATGACGCTGCCGCCGGTACTGGCGACCACCTGGGTCGTCATCGAGTACCTCATCAAGATCGCCGCGCTGGGCACGGTTCCGGAGAACCGCCGCCCGTCGTCGTCGACCGCCTGGCTGCTGCTCATCTTCCTGCTGCCCCTCGTGGGGCTCCCGCTCTACCTGCTCATCGGCAGCCCGTGGGTCCACGGCACGCGTCGCCGCCAGCAGCACACCGTCAACGAGATCACCCTCGACTACACCCGCTCCATGCCGGACCTGCCCAAGGGGGCCCGGCCCTCGACCTACCTGGCCGGGGCGCTGCGCATGAACCGCCGGCTCACCGGTCTGCCCTGCGTCAGCGGCGAGGTGGTGGCCGTCCACGCCGATCCCCGCAGCACCTACGAGGCCATGGCCCGAGCCATTGACTCCGCCACCGACCACGTCCACGTCGAGTTCTACATCATGAGCTGGGACGAGGTCACCGACGTCTTCTTCGCCGCCCTGGAGCGCGCGGTGGCCCGCGGCGTCACGGTGCGCCTCCTCCTGGACCACCTGGGCAGCCGCAAGTACCCCGGCTGGAAGCAGTTCTGCCAGCGCATGACCGACGCCGGTATCCACTGGCGCCTCATGATGCCGCTGCTGCCGCTCAAGCGCCGCTGGCGCCGCCCGGACCTGCGCAACCACCGCAAGATCCTGGTCATCGACGGTGAGAGAGGCTTCATCGGCAGTCACAACGTCATCGACCCCTCCTACCGGACCCGGCGCAATGTGCGGGCCGGGCGCCGCTGGGAGGACCTGTCGGTGGAGGTCACCGGAGAGATCGTCCTGGAGGCCCAGGCCATCTTCGCCATGGACTGGTTCTTCGAGGCCGGCGAGCAGCTCGAGGCCTTCGACCTGGCGCTGGGGACGCCGGCTGAGACCTTGCCGGAGATGGCGGGACTGCCAGGTATTCCAGTGGGCACGCCGGCCCCCAGGCCCGGGCGCCCGGGCGCCGTCGTCAATGCCATGCAACTCGTTCCCTCCGGGCCGGGATACCCCACCGAGCCGAACCTGCGGATGTTCCTGGCCCTCATCCACGGGGCCAAGCGGCACGTGTCCATCACCAGCCCCTACTTCATCCCCGACGAGGCGCTGCTGGCGGCGATGACGTCGGCCGCCTACCGGGGGGTGGAGGTCGAGCTGTTCGTGGGCAAGGAGTCCGACCAGTTCATCGTCAGTCACGCCCAGCGCTCCTACTACTCGGCGCTCCTGGCGGCGGGGGTGCGGATCTACCTCTACCCCTCGCCGATCGTCCTGCACTCGAAGTACATGACGGTCGACGACGAGGTCGGGGTCATCGGCTCCTCCAACATGGACTTCCGCTCCTTCGCCCTCAACTACGAGGTCATGCTGCTGGCCTTCGGAGGGGACCTCGACGACCTGCTGCGCAACAACGACGCCGCCTACCGGGCGACCTGCACCGAGCTGACCCCCGAGCTGTGGGCCACCGAGCCCTGGTACAACCGCTACGTGGACAACGTCTGCCGCCTCATGTCCGCCGTGCTGTAGCGGAGGAACCGGGGGACCAGCAGCCCCGGCGCTGAACGATCCGGGTTGTCCGCAGGACCGTCGTCGGCCCCCGCACCGGGAGGGTGCGGGGGCCGACTGAGTGGAACCGGAGAAAGCGTTCGTGAGATGCCTGAGATGGAGAGACGGAGAAAGCAGGCGCCGCAGTGATCGTTTCCTCTATGGCTCCAGGATAGCTGCGCCGGATATCGGTGTAATCGTCCAGGTGGGCGAACGGGCCGCTGACTCATCTCCTCCTGAGGGAGGAGATGTCATCGTGGGGATGACGCCTCATGGTGCACTCACGAGGTGCGCGAGGCGAGTCGTCCGTGGAATCAGGCGATCTGGGCGCAGAGCTTGGTGATGCGCTGGAGGCTCACCTTGCGGCTCGTGCCCAGAGTCTGGGCGAACAGGCTCACCCGCAGCTCCTCCACCATCCAGCGGGCCTCCTCCAGGAGGGCCTCGCGCTGCGGGTCGGCCGGCAGCGAGGCCGCCTTGGCGCGGGCCTTGTCCACCACCTCCTGGGCCTGGGAGACCTGGAAGGCCAGGGCCGCGTCCTGGGAGGCGGCCGACGGCGAGGAGGCCGCCTTCTCCACCCGCATCACCAGGGCCCGCAGGTAGCGCTCCAGATGCGCCAGGTGCTCCGGCGGGGTGGCGATGATGAAGCCGCTCGGAACCAGGGCGGCCGCATGCTCGCGCACCTCCTGCAGCGTGTTCAGCAGCGTCAGGGAGGTGTGCTCACCCACCACGCGCTCCACCTCCCGAGCCGCCGTGAGCGCCGCGGCCGCGTACCGGGCCACCCGGTAGACCTCGTCCTCGAGCTCACTGCGCATGACACCGACCAGCGCCTCGAAGACCTCCCGCCTGCGCACCTCCGCCAGCGCGCAGCCGGAGGCCGACGCCGCCCAGCGCCCGGCCACGATCCGTGCCGCGGCCGCCTGCACGTCCTCCACGAGGGCTTCTGTGCTCCGGTAGGGACTGGCCGCCAGGATGAGTGACTCCTGGGCGCTCCACCGGCTCGTCACCCGGGCCGTCGGCAAGGCCGTGCGCGCCAGGGCCAGCGCCGTCACCCCGGAGCCATGAGCACCCAGCTGCGCGGCGGCGTCGGGCAGGATTCTCAAGTCCGCGCTCCTGGCTGAGACTGCCACCAAGGCGGGGTAGCCGCGCACCACCAGGCCGGCTCGGCCCGCGGACTCCACCGAGGCCGGGATCGTCGAGGCATCCGGGTCGCCCAGACCCGGCACGCCCCGGGGCCAGTCGGTCAGGCCCTGGCGCTCCTCCAGGCCGGCCCCGGCTCCAGTACCGGCTTCAGCTCCGGCCCCTGAGCCTCCTGCGGTCCCAGCGGCGCCGCCTGGACGCTGAGCGGCGGCCGGCCGCCCGCCCTTCTTCTTGCGGCCCTTGCGGCCGGACTTCCCGCCCTGCGCGCCCTGGCGCTCCTGGGCCTCGGCCATCGCCTGGGCCAGCGCGCCGCGCACCACCGAGCGCACGGCGGCCTCCGTCTTGCCCGACAGCCGCTGCTGGAGCGCAACCAGGTCCCGGCCACGGCCAATGACCCGACCCCGAGCATCCAGGGCCGCGAAGCCCATCGCCAGGTGGTCCGGCAGCCGCTCGGCGGCCTCGGCCCAGTCCTCCTCCATGATCTCCACGCCCTTGAGGCGGAGCACCACCCGGCTGAAGGCCTCCTCGAAAGGCACCTCGGGGCAGCTCGCACCCGGCGGCGTCGGGAAGTCCTGGGCGATCTGCGTCCACACCTGGGCGCCCACGTCCGGGGCCGGCACCAGCTGACGGCGCACCCGCTTGGGCAGCGCCCGGATCGTGGCCACGCACAGCTCGGCCCGCATCCCCGGCACCAGCCAGTCGAAGCCCTCCGGGCTCAGGCGCCCCAGCACCTCCACCGGCACCTGGACGCTGACCCCGTCCTCGGGGTGGCCCGGCTCGAACACGTAGTCCAGGCCCAGGGTCAGGTCCCCCTGCACCCACGTGTCCGGGAAGCCGCTCGCGTCGCCCCCACCGGGCAGCAGCAGCTCGCGGGTGAAGTCCAGCAGGTCCGGGGTGGTGCGCCGCTGCTCCTTCCACCAGGCGTCGAAGGCCGCCGCGGAGGTCACCTCCTCGGGGATCCGGTCGTCGTAGAAGTCGAACAGGGCGGCGTCGTCGGCCAGCAGCCCGTGCTCGCGCCGACGCCGTTCCACGTCCTGCAGCTCCTCGATGAGCTCCCGGTTGCGCTCCACGAAGCCGTGGCGGGCGTGCCAGCCGCCCTCCACCAGGCCCGAGCGGATGAACATCTCCCGGGCCACCTGGCGGGCCGAGTCCGTCCCCACGCTCGCCAGCGTCGCCGGCCGGTCCGCCACCAGCGTCATCCCGTAGAGCAGCACCTTCTCGTGGACCATGGCCGCCCCCTGGCGGGTCGACCAGTAGGGCTCACCGAAGACGTGGCGGGTCAGGCCCGCCCGGTCCGCCACCTGCTCGATCCACCGCGAGTCCACCTTGGCCACCGTGCGGGCGAAGAGCCGGGAGGTCTCCACCAGCTCGGCGGTCATCACCCAGTCGTAGGTCTTGCGGCGCAGGCCCGAGCCCGGCCAGATCGTGAAGCGGGTCCCGCGTGCGCCGGCGTACTCCCGACGGCGCTCATCCCAGTTGCCCACATTGGACAGCAGCCCCACCAGCAGCGAGCGGTGGATCGCGTCGGCGTCGGGCGTGTCCGCACTGCGCCCCAGGGCCACGACGGCGGCCGCCACACCCCCGTTGGCGATCTGGGCGGCGTGGCTGCCCGGCTCCAGGGCCTCGGTGGCCGCCCGGATCGAACGGGCCGTCGGCAGCTCCACCGGGAGCCGCGTCCAGGCCCAGAGGTCGGGCCAGCTGACGCAGCTGGGCGTGGACGTCCTGCCACTCGCGCACCCGCAGGTAGTGCAGGAACTCCGCCCGGCACATGCGCCGGAAGGCCGAGCCGGACAGCTCGCGGCTCTGCGTGCGCAGGTAGCGCCACAGGTTCAGGTAGGTCAGGAAGTCGCTCGTCGGGTCCGCGAAGCGCCGGTGCAGGGCGTCGGAGGCCTCCTGCTTGTCCGCCGGGCGCTCGCGCACGTCCTGGATGGACAGGGCCGCCACGATGACCATGACCTCCCCGACACAGCCCAGCTCACCGGCCTCCAGGAGCATGCGCCCCAGGCGCGGGTCGATGGGCAGGCGCGCCAGGCGCCGCCCGATCTCCGTCAGGCGCGGCCCGCGCCGGCCCCGCTCCGGGGCGTCGTCGGAGCGGGCCGAGGCGGTCCCGGCCGGCTCAATGGCGCCGATCTCCGTGAGCAGCTGCAGGCCGGAGCGGACCTGGCGGGAGTCGGGGGCGTCCAGGAAGGGGAAGTCCTCCACCGCCCCCAGCCCCAGGGCCGCCATCTGCAGGATGACGCTGGCCAGCGAGGTGCGCAGGATCTCCGGCTCGGTGTACTCGGGCGCGCCTCGAAGTCTGCTTGCGAGTACAGGCGGATGGCGATGCCGTCGGCCACGCGCCCGCAACGGCCCGCCCGCTGGTTGGCGCTGGCCCGGCTGACCGGCTCGATCGGCAGGCGCTGGACCTTGGTGCGGTTGGAGTAGCGGGAGATGCGCGCCAGGCCCGGGTCGATGACGTAGCGGATCCCGGGAACCGTCAGGGAGGTCTCGGCCACGTTCGTGGCCAGGACGATGCGGCGCACCTGGTGGGCCTCGAAGACCCGGTGCTGCTCGGCGGCGCTCAGGCGGGAGTACAGGGGGACGACCTCGATGGCCCCCGGCGTGCGCGAGCGGCCGTCGGGCGTGTAGCGCGCCCCCAGGTGGTCGATGAGGGCCGCCTCGGTGTCGCGGATATCGCGCTCACCGGCCAGGAAGATGAGGATGTCGCCGCTGGGCTCACCCAGGAGCTCGTCGACGGCGTCGAGGATTCCGGTCACCTGGTCCTTGGGCTCCCCGGACTCGGCCGCCGCGGAGGTGGCCCGGCCCCGACCCTTGCCGCGAGCCCCCTGGTTGCGGGGCGTGAGCGCGGTGGGGCCTCCGCCGGAGCGGATGGCCTCGCGGCGGGCCCGGGCCGCGGCGCGCACCGCCGGGTCGGGGGAGGTCAGGGCCTCCAGCTCGGCCTCGCTCAGCTCGCCGGGTCCCGCCGGGCCGGGCCGAGGGGTGGCGTCCGCGCCGCTGGCCGGCTCGCTGCCGGCGTCGTCGGAGGCGGGCGGGACGTCGTCGGGAGCCAGCGGGCGGTAGCGCACCTCAACGGGGTAGGTGCGCCCGGAGACCTCGATGACCGGGGCGGGAACGGTGAAGGGCTGCCCGCGGTCGCCGATCTGCTCGCGGCCGAAGTGCTCGGCGAAGCGCTCGGAGTCGATGGTGGCCGAGGTGATGATGACCTTGAGGTCGGGGCGCTGGGGCAGCAGACGCGCCAGGTAGCCCAGGATGAAGTCGATGTTGAGGCTGCGCTCGTGAGCCTCGTCCACGATGATCGTGTCGTAGCGGCGCAGCTGGGGGTCGGACTGGATCTCCGCCAGCAGGATGCCGTCGGTCATGAGCTTGACCAGGGTGTTCTCGCCGACCTCCTCGGTGAAACGCACCTGGTAGCCGACGACGCCGTCACGCCCGATCGGGGTCCCCAGCTCGGAGGCGATGCGCTCGGCCACGCTGCGCGCGGCAATGCGCCGCGGCTGGGTATGGCCGATCATCCCGGTCACGCCCCGGCCCAGCTCCAGGCAGATCTTGGGCAGCTGGGTGGTCTTACCGCTGCCGGTCTCACCGGCGACGATGACGACCTGGTGCTCGCCGATGGCGGCGGCGATCTCCTCGCGGCGAGCGGAGACCGGCAGCTCCTCGGGGTAGACGATCGCCGGGACGGCGGCGGCACGGGCGGCGAGCTGCTCGGGGGAGTAGCCCTTCCAGGCGTTGCGGCGCCTGCCCTCGGTGCGGCCCGAGCGTCGGCCCCGACGCCTGCCGCCACCGCGCGGGGCGTGCTGCCTCTGCTGGTCCGATGCGCCGCCGCGTGCGGGGCCGGCGGCGTCCCCGGCCGGCCCGTCAGCGGGCGCCTGGGTGCTCTCGGTGCTGCGCGCGCCGAGGTCGCTGTCCTGCTGGCCGCGGTGGCCACCGGCGTCATCGTCGCCCTGGTTCTGCGTGAGGTGCTCGCCCTGTTCCATAGGTGGCCCATTGTCCCCCATGCGCGCCCCTCCGCCCGATCACCCCGCGACAGGACCTCCGGTCAAAGGCCGAGCCGGTGGGGGCCCTGCGTGAAATACTCACCGACATGACGGATACTCCCCAGTGGCCGGGCCATCCTCGGGGCCCTTCCCGCACGGTGCTGGTGGGCCTCAGCCTCCCTACGGACCTCAGGCCACCTCAGGCCGTCCCGGCTCCCGACGGCGTTCAGGGCGGGTGGGTTGGCAGAATCCGCCTGGGGTGGGCGGCCTTCCCGGTCAGCCGGTCATGCAGCAGCCGGCCCAGGCTCCCCTACCTCCCGGCAGGGGCGCCGGCGTCGTACCAGGCAGGTCCGGTCTACCCGGGCGCCCCCGACGGCGGGGCGCCCAAGCGCAGACGGCGTACCGCCGTCATCGTGGCGGTCGTGGTCGTGCTGGTCCTCGCGGTTGCCGGAGGGGGAGCGGCCTACTGGTGGCTGCATGGCCGAGGCGGGGCTCGGGCTGACCTGACGAAGCCGACATCGGGCTGGACCAAGGCCTGGGCCAAGGGCTACGAGGAGGTATGGGCTCTCGATGCCCCCAAGAACGAGCCCGGCCGTGAGGGGCGTGTCTCGGTCGAGCACGTCGGCGACTATGTCATCCGGGCGGTCTCCGAAGACAGCCAGGTGCATGTCGAGGTGTTCTCACTGACGAGCAAGACCCCCAAGCTCCTGTGGGAGGAGGACTTCGAGTCAGAGGCCGAGTCCTACTCCCTCGACGTATGGAACGGAAAGCTGGTCGAGGCAGGCAAGCTCGTCGACCTCGGCTCCCAGAAGCATGAGGATGCTCCCTGGGAGGCGGGGGCCTCGGTCGCCATCAACGCAGACAAGGCGATCTCCTGCGAAGGCGCAACCTGCACCATGTGGTCCTCCTCGAAGCAGCGCCTCTGGAAGAAGAAGCTCCCCTTCGACGACCCCGGCTCCGCGAACGCCACCATCTCGCCCCGCTTCGACCACTACGCGATAGCGAGCATCTTCTGGGGGAGGGAGACGCAGTACCTGCATGTCGACCTCAACACCGGTCAGGCCTCCCCGATTGAGGGCGCCTCGAGGGCCACCTCGCCCACTGCCTTGCAGAACGGCTGGATGCTCTTCGACCTCCAGCCCCCATCCTCGGGACGGCCCGATACCGTGACCCTCATCAACCCCGATGGCTCGGTCAAGGAGACCTTTGATGTAGGCGTTCCTGAGGACTTCACCGACTACCCGTGGTCGCCCCAGGACTTCACCCTCGACCAGGCGCGCGCCTGGCTCAAGAACGGTGACACCTCCTGGGCGCCGTCGACCTACTCGATCAACAAGGATGACAAGGAGTGCACGTCCATCACGGTGGCCGGCCAGAGAATCGACCTCGGTGAGGACAACTCACTGTCCGTGAAGTTCCCCGGCGGCGGCTGCCAGGGCGTGCCCATCCAGGGCGTCCACCACTCCGGAGACGGGGAGATCGGCGTCTTCTTCGAGCACAAGAGCGAGGCTGAGACAGATCTGCACCTCGTCGACATGTCCACCGGTGAGAGCCCCATACCGCTTCCGCTGGGGAACTGGGCCGGCTACCGTCCCGAAGGCGACTTCCTCATCGCCTTCGAGGAGAACGGTGCCGTCAAGGCCTACCGTCCGTCCTGATCCGCCCCGGCCCTCCTCGCGCATGCCGACGGCGATGCCGCCGCCTGGTGCAAGGAGCCGGGCGGCGGCTCAGCGCAGGCGGCGCTGCGCCCACTCCACGCTCAGAGCGGGCGACCTCCTCCTGGGCCTGCTCCAGGGTCTCGGCGTGGACATGGACCATCTGGCTGGAATCGGGCAGAAGCGGGAAACCCTCGGCGGTGGCCTCAGCGGTGTCGGGCAGCTCGTTGGACAGCACCCCGTGCACCATGAGCACCGGCCAGGGCAGGTCCGCCAGGGTGTGCTGCGGATCCTGCATGGAGAAGTCCGCCAGCGTCTCCTTGGACAGGACGTTCCACTCGCGGGAGTTGGGGTTGTCATCCACCAGGCGCGTCAGCCCGTGCTGGGCGAGCTCATCGAGCTGCTCGGGGGAGAAGATCTCCTCCCACAGGATCGACTGCGGCCCCACGATGGCACCCACGAGCACCGCCGTGCGCACATGCTCGGGCCTCGCCAGGAGCGCCGCCGTCGCCCCGAAACCGTTGGCGTGGATCATCTGCCGGGTGAAGCCCAGGCCGGCCAGCCAGCTGGAGGCCGCCCGCAGGTCCTCGGCCTCGCCCGCCAGCGTGATGACGTCGTCGTCGGACTCGCCCAGACCCGAGAAGTCCAGGTTGAGCGTGGCCAGACCCGCCTCGCGGTAGCGGGCACCGATCCAGTCCAGGCGCCCGCCCTGGCCGTGACGGTCGGTGAGGAAGTCGTGCGCCAGCAGGACCACGCCCTCAGGTCGCGCCTGTGGGGGCTGGGTGTCCTCCGACGTCGTAGAAACCTCCAGATCGATAGGGGGCGGCTCCGGCGGGCAGCAGGAGGGTGCCGGCCAGGGTGATCCCGCGTGGGGTATCGATGCGGACGTCGTTCATGGGGTCAACCTAAGACAGAAAATAGGGGTGAGCATGGGGGATGCATCGGTAGTTCTTCCGATTGCGCTTCGAGCGTGACGGAGGCGTCGAGACCTTCGGTCGCTCGCTGGGCTGTAGATATCTACGAACCGTGAGGATTCTCCGCCAACGGTGGACCCCGGACCGGGGACCAAGGGCCGAGGAGGGTGACAAGGGCGCCAGGCCGGGTGCGCACCCAGAGTCGCCAGGGACGCGCATCCGGCCTCAGCGCCGCCGTCGGGCGGGATGGAGGCAGGGACGAGCGGGGCTGCCGAGCTACGCGGGAAGCGGCACCGCGCGGACCGTCTCGACGGCGCGGCGCACCAGGGCCTCATCGGTGCGCTGGGGCTCGTCGGGGTCAGTCCCTCGCGGGGGCAGCGCATGTGGACCTCACGTACGCCGGTGGACTCCACCAGGTCGACCAGGCCATCGGGGCGCACGGCCCCGGCCGCGACCACGGTCGGCCCGCCACTGGCCACCAGCCCGGCGATCACCGAGGCGCCGTCGGCCGCGGTCTGGGCCGCCCCACTGGTCAGGACGTAGCGCACGCCGAGTCCCTCCAGGTCCCCGTAGGCCTCGACAGTGTCCCGGCACTGATCGAAGGCCCGATGGAAGGTGACGGGGGCGCCATTGGCCATGTCGACCAGCAGGCGCACGAGGCCACGGTCAATGGTGCCGTCCTCGGTCAGGGCACCGACGACGAAGCCCAGGTCCACCGCCGGCGGCAGCGTCGTGCGTCCCCCGCCCGTGGCCTGGGGGCGGGTGAACTCGGCCATCTCCAGGGCCAGGGTGGCGATGCGCCGCACGTCGGCGATCATCGCCCGGCCCTCATCGGCGTTGTAGACGAAGGACCCGCCCCGGGGACGGATGAGGATCCGCAGGCCGAAGGGGGCTGCGGCCTCGGGCTTCTCCGCCCAGTGGGCGCCTGCCTGAGCTCGGCGCTGCTCGACCTGCTCGGCAGCGGCGAAGATGGCGGCCTCGATGGTGCCGATCGAGGGCGTGGTGCCGGCTGCGGTGAGGTTCGCGCCCAGCTCGGCCCGGTCGGCCCCGACCCGGGCGGAGATCCTCACGCCCTCGACGTCCTCAACGCAGGTCTCCAGGACGACGTGGCTGGGGTGACGCCAGGCGGGGACGGGGGCGGTGATCGTGTGCTGGCGCAGCGACGGTGCTGAGCCGGTGAGCCTCATTGCATTCATGGGGCTGAGTCTGACATGTCCGCACGATGATGGAAACCGACTTGACCTGGGAGTTCTTCACATGTCCTCCAGATCCTCGTAGGACTTGGGGTCCTCAATGGGCTCCAGGTGCGCCGAGATGCGCAGGCTGGTGTCGGCCTCGATGAGCTCGTCGATGACCTGCTCAGTGAAGTCGTGCCCCTTCTTGACGCTCCAGGCCGCCGGAACCAGCACGTGCAGCTCCATGAAGCGCCGGTTGCCGGCCTCGCGCACCCGCACCGCGTGGAAGTCGATCAGGCCCACCTGGCGGTGGCGGGCCAGGACCCCCTCCACGCGCTGGAGCACCTCAGCGGACGGGGCGATGTCCATGAGACCGCCCACCGAGTCGCGAATGAGCGTGAAGCCGGTCCACATGATGTTGAGCCCGGCCCCCAGGGCGACGACGGCATCGAGCACGGCCGAGCCGAAGACGGCCACCAGCGCCACCCCGACCAGGACCGCGGCGGAGGTGACGACGTCGGTGGCCAGGTGCTTGGCGTCGGCCACCAGGGTCATGGAGCGCTCGCGGCGCCCGGCCCGGTAGAGCACCCACGCCACCGCGCCGTTGAGGAGCGAGGCGATGACCGACACCGCCAGGCCCATCCCCAGCTGCTCGGGCATCTGCGGGTGGATGAGGCGCTCGATGGCGGAGATGATGATGACGGCGGCGGCCACGAAGATCATGACGCCCTCGACGACGGCCGAGAAGTACTCGGCCTTGGAATGCCCGAACTGGTGGTCGGCGTCGGCGGGCTTGGCCGCGATCTTCAGCACGATGAGGGCGACGACGGCGGCGATGAGGTTGACCACGGACTCGGCGGCGTCGGAGAGCAGACCCACGGAGCCGGTCAGCCAGGCCGCGGCCCCCTTGAGCGCGATCGTGGCCAGTGCGGCACCGATGGACAGCCACGCGTAGCGGCTCAGGTCCTTGGGGGGTGAGTAGCGGGAGGACACGACCCGATCATGGCGCGGGCCTCAGCGCCCTGACCACCTGAGGTTTCGCATCGCCGCAACGCGCGGTCCGCGGCGGTCGGGTGTCCGCCCCGCGCTGCGCCGTGGGCTAAGGTGCCCGGTAGCGGCGGGCTGCCGGTCCGACACCGGGATCGACGGCGGGACGGCCGCCATGACAGGAGCGAAAGGCGGGCAACCGGGGTGCTGGACCTCTCTTCCCTCACGCTTCACATGCCGGCGTCCCTGACCGACACCTTCCGGCTGCTGGACCTGTGCGGGGTCCTGCTCAACGGGATCCTGGGCGGGCTCATCGCCCGGCGCAAGAACTTCGACCTGGTGGGCTTCGTCGTCCTGGCCATGCTCACGGCCACCGCCGGCGGCATCCTGCGCGACGTCATGATCCAGGCCGGCCCGCCCTTCGCCCTGACCGACCCCTACTACCTCTACACGGCCTGCCTGGGGGCGACGGTGGCCTGGTTCGTGCCGCTGACCTCGCGGCCCACCCGGCGCCTGCTCGTGGTGGCCGACGCCGTCATCCTGGGCTGCTGGGCAGCCACCGGGGCCTCGAAGGCCCTCACCACGGGCTCGGCGTCATGCCGGCGCTCCTGCTGGGCTGCCTCACCGCCATCGGCGGCTCCATGATCCGCGACGTCGCGGTGGGGGAGACCCCGGCCGTCTTCGGGGGCAACAAGCTCTACGCGATCCCGGCGCTCATCGCCGCCGGCACCCAGGTCGTGGCCGTCAAGGCGGGGTGGCCGACGCTCACGCCATGCTCGTGTCCACCGTGGTCGGTGCGGGCCTGTGCGTGCTCGCCTACTGGCGCTCCTGGCAGCTGCCGGTCATCTCCGACCGGGAACGGCGCCGGGCCGGGCGGCGCGAGGCGAACGGCGCGCTCGTGGGCTGGCGCCGGGGGCTCATGATGGGGCCGCTCAAGGCCCCCTCCTGGCGCGGCCGCGGCGGGCGGATGGCGCCGGAGGGCGCGTCCTCCCAGCAGCCCGAGCAGGGCTAGGGGCGGCCTGCGGCGTTAGGCCGGGCCGTTAGCCGGGCTCGGCCGGCCTCCTCGAGCCGGCCTCAGGAACTCTCGCCGACCGGGCGCACGCTGGCCTGACCGGCGTCGACGGGCTGGGACTGGGCGCCGCCCTTGCTCGAGGGCGCCCCGAAGAGCCGCTCCTTGACGGCGTCGGCGACCTTCTCGGTGACGGCCTCGCCCTGGGTGCGCACGGCCTGCTTGACGTGGCTGGAGGCGGCGTCGACCCGGGTGCGCACGAAGGGCTGCTCGGCGACCTTGGAGGCCGCGGTCTTGATGCGCTCGTACTGGGCGCGCCCCGCGCGGGTCCCGAGCACGTATCCCGCGCCGAGTCCGAGGATGAAGGGGATCTTGCCGGCCATATCGTCTCCTGAGCTTGAAGGAAGCACTGCTGGGTGCGCCATCACCATACCGGCCGGGGGCCGGGGCGACTGACGTGAAGGGGGCACGGGGGCCGCGTGATCGCCCACAGCGTCACGCGCGGGGCCGCTGCGGGGTCGAGGCGGCCCTCGCCCCTGGAATTACACGGTTTTCTCCGAGGAGTCGCCGGTGGAGGGATCGAGTCCGCCGCGGGGTCCTGGACGCTGGTGCCGTGGGTGCTCGGCTGGGAGGCGATCAGGCCGTCCGGCGTGACGGTGGTGATGTAGGAGCGGCCGCCCAGGATGACGCCGAGGGTCACCAGCAGCCCGGTGCCCATGAGGGTGGCCACCTGCAGCAGGTTGAGGTCGGCCAGGATCGCGTGGCGGCGCAGCGAGGCCGCCGTCGAGGTAGCGGAGCTGGTGGGGCCGGTGGGCTCTGCCGGGCCGGTGGAGTCTGTGGAGAAGGGGGACATGTGATTCCTCCTGTTCGCTGGGGATGGGAACGGGGGCGCTCGCCCCGATGAACCCAGGTAACCGCCCGGGCCTGTCGTCCGTGTAGGGCGGGCCTGTGCCGTCCCTGTGAACCGGGCAGACTATGGGGCGATCCGCATAATGGCGGGCATCGACGCCGGTGGAGGGGCCTGCGTGAGACATGCCGCACGGAGGGGCCGACCGGGAGTCGCCCCGTCGTCGGTGGTGGTCGCTGAGAGGTCGTCAGCGGCGCGGGGCGGCCTCCAGCAGCTCGCGGGGCAGGAGCCGGGCCAGCTCGTAGCCGTCGGCGCCCACGACGACGGGCACGTCGGCCTCCGCCAGGGTCCGGGCCTCGGGCCCGATGCCCATGGGGTGGGCGGTCAGCCCTCCGGCGAGCACCTGCTGGGTGGCGGTCAGACGGCGGATGGCGACGGCGGCGATCCGGTCGGCGTGGTGGCGGGCGGCCTCGCCGTAGATGTGGGGGTCGTGCTGGCCGTCGTCGCCGAAGAGGATCCAGGTGATCTGGGGCAGGTCGATCATGAGCCGGCGCAGCTCGGTGCGCTTGTGCTCGATGCCCGAGCGGAACCAGCCGGTGTTGGTCGTCCCCCAGTCGGTCATGAGCGCGGGCCCCGAGGGGAAGCCGTGGCGGGAGAAGAAGGAGCGCAGGGTGGGGACCACGTTCCAGGCGCCGGTGGACAGGTACATCATCGGGGTGCCCGGGTGGGCGGCCTGGATGCGCGAGTAGAGCTCGGCCATCCCGGGGACGGGCTCGCGCGCCGAGGAGTACTTGACGAGCTGGTTCCAGGCGGCCACGAGTACGCGGGGGACGTGCGTGACCATGGCGGTGTCGTCGATGTCGGAGATGATGCCCAGGCGTGGGCCCTCGGGGATGATGAGGACCTTGGCGGCCACCGTGTGCGCCCCCATCGCCTCGATCCTGGCCTCGTGCCAGCCGGGCTCCAGGCCGTGATCGCGCACGACGACGTCGATGTAGCCGCTGCGGTCGGCCCGGGTGCGCACGCTGGCCCGGCCCACGTGGACCGTCACCGGCAGGAAGGCCACCGGCACCTCGATGAACAGGCGCCAGCCGCGCTGGGCATCGCTCAGCCCGGTCATGGCGAAGCTGCGGGCCTGGGCGGCGCTGACAGGAAGGGCGTCGGGCAGGGGAGCGGAACAGGGGCCCCTCGGCGGGGGCGTCCTGGGGCCGCATCACCATGCGGGCCAGGACCCGCGCCATGGGGGCGGGCCGGGCGGGCTGAGTGGGCTGGGAGGAGCCGGAGGAGGCCCTGCGGGAGGCTGAGGCGGGGTGCCGGCGGGCTCCGGCCGCGCTGCGCAGGGGCACAGTGTCCTGGTGCTGCTCCTGGTGCCGCGGCGCCGTCGGGCCGGGCTGAGCCGGGGCGCTGGTGCCGTAGCCGTCGTAGGGAATGACGCGGGGGCGCCAGCCCTGACGCTTGAGGACCGGGACGGTGTCGCGATGGAACCGGTCCTCGACGGCGCGGGCGATGTCGGAGAGGGGCACCCCTGGATCCTAGACGACTCAGTGGTTCCAATCGTTGCGTTCGTCGGGTGGATCGCGCGTTCGTAGGGTAGGTCGCGAGGTCGTGCCCTTACCCCTCTGTGTTGTCTCATGACTTCTGAAAGTTTCGGATGTCATGACATCTCAAGACGCCGGTGGGGTGGGCCTGCCGGAGGGGGAGCTGCTTCGGCCTGTCGGAGCGGACTGACCCGGTCACTGTGGCGGTGTATGGCATTGTCTGGGCGCACTGCACGAGGGTGGGGTGCTACTGGACGAGGGTCGGGTGCACTTCGGGTAGGTGGGGCCTTCGTGCAGTACGCACAACCCTTGGCCAGTAGATCCCGACCCTCGTGGAGCAGGCCGACTCACGCCGACTCTGGGCGGGGCCGGCGTCTAACCACGACCAAGGGACCCAGCGCAGACGTCAGCCAGGGAGCGGTGCAGGAGGCCCTGTGACGGAGGCGCCGGGCTCTGCGGCAAGAGCCCCGGACTCACTTCTGAGCGGCCCGGTGTCCACAGCGCTGACATTGAGGGGCCCGACGCCGAAATACCCAACGGGGATCGTTGGAATCCTGCGGTTTCGCTCCGGCGAGCGGCGCCGAGGCACCCGTGATGTCAGCACCATGGACATCCACACCCCGTCATGTCTCGCCTCTAGGCCGCCCTCGCTTCCAGGACCACCAGCCTGCCCCGGGTTCCTGCCCGAGCGGGTGTCTCACAAGTCATGACACCCACATGTATGAGAAGTGAGAAGGCAGCACAGTGATGAAGCGTCGCGCGTTCGTAGGGTAGGTCGCGAGGTCGTGCCCCTAACCCCCGACAGCGCGACCTACGGTACGACCGCGAGTGCCTGGCAGCGTCTGTCAGCGCCTCTCAGTGGTGCAGGGCCTTGAGCCGCCGGCCGCTCGCCCACCACAGGACGGCCCCGCAGCCCAGGGCCCACCAGGTGTAGCTCGAGCCGACGGCCTTGGCCCAGGCGGGCCAGTTCTGTTCCACGTGGTTCTGCTCGGGGAACCACCACTGCATCGCCAGGACGAAGACGAGGAACCCGGCGGCGCCGGCCACACCGAGCGCGGTCGAGCGCCAGCGCCAGGCCGCCGCCGCGACCGCCATGAGCACGGGCAGGCACCACACCCAGTGGTGCGACCAGGAGATGGGGGAGATGAGCAGGCCGAGCACCATGACCACGCTGATCTGGAGGGACAGGACCAGGCCGTCGTCCTGGCCGGTACCCCCGGCCGCTCGGCCGGCTCCCCGCAGCCGGTCCAGCCGGCGGCACAGGAACCAGGCCGCCACGACGGCGAGCAGGGAGCACACCGCCCAGGTGAGGTTCCAGGCGGCCTCCGGCAGCCCCCGGGCGATCGCGCCCTTGAGGTTCTGATTGCCCTGAGTAGTCGGCGAAACCGGCGCGCCCCGGATCCCACATGGCCGAGGTGAAGAACTCCCAGGACTCGGCGGGGGCCGCCAGGGCAGCCAGGAGTGTCAGTCCGACGGTGCTGCCCGCCATAGTGGCCGCCGCCCGCCACTCCCGGCGCGCCAGGAGCACCAGGATCGCGACCGCCGGCGTCAGCTTGATCGCGGCGGCCAGGCCGCTGAGAACCCCGCGCCAGCGCGAGCGCTCAGGAACCAGGAACAGGTCCACGGCCACCAGCGCCATGAGAATGGCGTTGACCTGCGCGTACTCCATGGTCTTGGGGAAGGGCTCCAGGGCGATGACCCCGATGAGCGCCAGCCACGGCGCCAGGCCGCGCGCCATCCGGGGCGCGACAGCCAGCCGCCTGAGAACCGCGTAGGCGGTCACGGCTGCGCACAGCGGCGTGGCCACGATCAGCAGCACGGTGGCCTGCTGGTACGACATCCAGGTCAGGGGCGAGATCACCCAGGCCGCCAGGGGCGTGTAGGTGAAGGGCCACAGGTGCTGGCCCGGGTTGGCGTACCAGCTGTAGAGGTCCCCGCCGTCGAGCCACTGACGGACAGCCTCGTAGTAGACGAAGGAATCCAGCTTGAACAGCCACTGGCCGCGCTCATCCACCAGGGACCAGTAGGCGGGCACCAGCAGGGCCAGCCATCCCAGAACGGCGACGACGGGTGACGAGACGACGGCGCGCGCGGCCGCCACCAGCCGCGGGGGTCGGGCGGCAGGCATCCCGCTCCCACGGCCGGGGTGCCCCGCGGGGCCAGTGCCCGACTGGGAGGGAAGGGGGGCGTGTTGTGGATTTCCTGCGATCGGCATCGTACTGAGTGTAGAAGAGTCACCAAGAACGCTGGGAACTGAGCCGCCCGCCGAGGATGCTCAGTGACCGCCCAGAGAGCCGCTGGTCCGCGCTCGCCTGAGCGCGGGCAGCCCCAGGACACCAACCATGACGGCGCCCCAGGCAAAGGCGGCCACCGCCAGGTACCCGGCGCGCGAGCCACCGGCGTCGGTGGCCTGCCCCGCCAGCAGGGACCCGATCGAGACCCCGATGTTGAGGGCGGTGCTCACCCAGGCCAGGCCCTCGGTCAGCTGGGAGGAGGCCACCGTCACCTGCACGATGTTGTTGCCGCTGGTCAGGGTGGGGGCGATGGCCAGCCCCGTCAGGAGCGCCAGGACGGACAGCACCACCAGGCTCGGAGCGAAACCGAAGGTCGAGGCCCCCACCGCGAGCCCCACCAGCCCGGCCATGAGCTGCTTCCACAGCGGCCAGCCCCACGTGCGCGAGCCGTAGAGGAGGGCCGCGCCGAAGGAGCCCACGCCCCACACCGCCAGGACCAGGCCCGAGGCCGACTTGTGCCCGGCCTCGGTGGCGAAGGCGACCGCGGCGACGTCGTTGGCCCCGAACAGGGCTCCCAGGATGAGGAAGACGATGGCGATGGACACCATCGCGCCGTAGCGCATCACCGGTGGGTGCGCCACGGCCTGATCCGACTGCTCGGCGGCCTCAGCGGTGCGCCGCGGCTGAGTCGGGTGCGGTGCGGGCTCGGTGGCGCGCTGGCCGAGGAACCACAGTCCCCCGAACAGCTGCATCACCACGCAGCACACCCAGCCCGAGGTCACCGGCAGGAACGGCGTCGTGCACAGGGCCGTGGCCAGCACCGGCCCGAGAATGAAGGCCACCTCGTCCAGGGCCGCCTCCAGGGAGAAGGCCGCGTGAACCTCCTCGGGGCGGGTGAGCATCGCCGTCCAGCGTGCCCGCACCAGTGAGCCCATGGAACCGGCCAGGCCGCCGGCCAGGGCCGACAGGGCGGCCAGGATCCCCAGGTGCGCGTGCACGGCGGCGGCGCCGGCCAGCCCCACCAGGCTCAAGGACGACACGAGCACCGCGGGCAGCATGACCCGCGACTGGCCGTAGCGGTCGACGCAGCGGGCCAGGATCGGCGCCCCGATGGCCATGGCCACGAAGTTCGCAGCGCTGACCAGGCCCGCGGCCGTGTAGGAGCCGTAGAGCTCCTCGACCGCCAGGATCGTGGAGATCCCCACCATGGACATGGGGAAACGGGCAATGAGCCCGGCACTCGTGAAGGAGCGGGCGCCGGGGTGAGTGAGGATCGCTCGGTAGGAGGTGGCCATATCGGACGTCGTGCGTTGTTGGAAGGTGGGGCTCAGAGGAGGTTAAGAGGAATAGGACGGGTCGGAGCCCCGGCGGGCGGGGCTCCGACCTCGGGTGAAACGGATCAGTTGCTGCGGTGGGTGGTGGGGGTCACGCTCTCGCGGCTGAGGATGAAGCCCTGACCGGTGACCTGGCTCCAGCACTGCATGCCGGAGTCTGCCGACTCACAGGCGAAGGTGGAGTTCTTGGCGGCGGAGCCGTAGCTGAGGCTGACGCCCTTGGTGGAGAAGGTGGACCCGCAGCTCTGGCTGGACTTCCCATCCGTGCCGATCGTGACCGTCAGCGGCTTCGAGGACGGGCAGGAAGCGGTCGAGGCGTGCTCGTTGATGACGCAGGTGAGGTTGTTGTCTTTCAGGGTGCAGCTGATGTTGCCGCTGGGGGCGTCGAAGGCCGACAGCTCCTGAGCGTTGGCGGGCGCCGGTGCCTTGAGCGTGGGTGTCGCCGAGGCACTCGGGGTGGCCGATGCCGAGGGGGAGGCCGACTGGGTGGCCGGGGAGGAGCCGTCTTGAGCCGCGGCCTGGCCGGAGTCGGCCGGGGCCTCGGTGCCCGAGTCGGCGGCCGAGCCCTTGTCACTGCCCCCGGAGAGGTACCAGGTCGCCAGGAAGACCAGGACGGTGGCCACCAGGAGCGCCAGGATGAGCAGGATGCGGTTGGAAGTCAGGAAGGAGGACGGGGGCTCGGAGTCGTCGTCCTCAGTGCCGACGCCGAAGACGCCGTCGTCGCCGGCCACTGCGGGGGCCTGCTGTACGGCGGCCGGAATGACCGGGCTCTGCGCCTGAGAGACGTTCGCGGACTGCTGGAAGGTCTGCTGCAGGGCGGGCTGAACCGGCCGGGCCGGTGACTGGGAGGCCATCGCCTGGGCGGGGTGGGACGTGGGCACCGAGACGGTCGGGTCGCCTGCGGCCTGGAAGTTGTCGACCTGCGTGTTCGCGCCGGCCGCGTTGAAGGCGCTCGGTGCGCTCGCGGCGCTCCTCGAGCTGGTGGCGGAGACCGCAGAGGCGCCGGAGACCGCGCTGCCGGGCTGGAGTGAACGAGGCAGGGTCACCTGCGTGGGGGCCTCGGAGGACCTGGCCGACGGAGCGCTGTGCTGGGCGCCGGGGGGGCGAGACCACCGCCAGCTGCGGCGATGACTGCGCCGACTGCGCCGACGGCGCTGACTGGGGCTGGCTGTTGCGAGAGGCCAGGGCTGCGTCGACCGCGGGGTCACCCAGGGTTCCCAACCACTCCAGGAGGGCGGGATAGGTACGTGGGTTGGCGGCGATGTAGGGGCGCAGGCCGGGGTAGTTCTGCGCCAGCTGGTGGAGGGTCTCCAACTCTGCATTGGGATCCTGCGCTCGCGCGACAAGCTCGTCCTTGGCCTGAGACATGCTGGGTCCTTCGAGGGTCGGGAAAACGACGTCGGTCCAGGTCGTGACCGGCACCTGGGACCGTCGCGGGTCGGGTGTCGGGCCGCCCGTAATACCACGTCAGGGAACGCAGTACCACCTCGGCGGCATAGGGGTCGGTCAGCCGGCCACGTTGGAAGACTACCTGAGGACACCGTGAATCCGACTGCCTGACGGGTCACGGCCGCAGCTCGTCAGTGTCCGACGACGGCGGATCGTCACCGATGGCGGCGGTGAGGCAGGCCCGTTCGGCGGGTGCAGCGGGAACCGGCGCCGTCGGCCTCCGACAGGGTGTGGGCTCCCACATGGTGGAATCGGGGCTGTGGCACGGTGGTTCCGGACGGGGTGCTGGGGTTTACTAGGGGAGTGCACGCGACGCAAGTGAAAGGGAGACGATGACCGAGCACGTTCGTGCTGACGCCGATGCCATCGTGATCCGCGGTGAGGACGGCATCAGGGCCTCGGAGGTCGTTGTCGGTGCGGCCACTGACGTGGGGCGTCTGCGGACGATCAACGAGGACGGCTACCTCGCCATCGCTCCGGCCTTCGTCGTCGTCGACGGCATGGGCGGGCACGCCGCCGGCCGTATGGCCACGCAGGTGGCCCTCGACTCCCTGTACTCACTGGCCGGGGCGACCATCACCGACGTCGACACGGTGGTTCGCGCGGTGGTGGCCGCGCAGGAGGCGATCATCGCCATCCCGTCCCACGCCGCCTACCTGCCCGGCGCGACGATCGCCGGCGTCATCCTGACCTGGATTCCGGACGAGCAGGGGGTCACGCGTCCGACCTGGGTCATCTTCAACATCGGGGACGCCCGGGTCTACCTGCTGCGCGGTGACATGCTCTCCCAGGTCACCCGCGACCACTCCCGGGTCCAGATTCTCATCGAGACCGGTGAGCTCACCCCCGAGCAGGCGCGCCGCGACTCCCGCCGCAACATCGTCACCCGGGCGCTGGGCGGTGGCATCGCCGACTCCGGCGTCCCGGACCTCTACAGCGTTCCGGTGGCCGCCGGGGACCGGCTCCTCATCTGCTCCGACGGACTCAGTGACGAGCTCGACGACGAGGCCATCGCCACCGTGCTGGCGGCCGGGTACACGGCGCAGCGCACGGCCGAGCTCCTCGTGGCCGCCTCCCTGGAGGGCGGAGGGCATGACAACACCACCGCCGTCGTCGTCGACGCCCTCCAGGTGCCGGATCTTCCGCCGACGGCGCACACGTCCCGCCCCGGTGGCGCGAGCAGTCAGGGGGCGCAGTGACGATCTCCCCGGTTCCCTCCCCATCCCTGCCACGCGAGCGGGTTCCGCTGCCCGAGGGGCTGACGCGCCTGTCGGATGGTGCTCTGCGGGTCGACGGTGTTGACGGAACCGCCGTCATCAACCCGGCTGCCGGCTCGCAGGCCGGCGGAGTCTCCGTGGAGACGGGCCTGCGGGTCCTGCAGGCCCTGGGCGGCACCTACCTGCCGACGGTGGGGCCGGCGGCCCCCGCGACCCCTGGCTGCCCTGAGCGCGCCCTCCCCAGGAAGCCGCGCCCTCGCGGGCTCGCAGCGCTGCGGCGCTCGGACCTGCGGTCCATGGCCCCGGAGCCCAGCGGGATCGTCCCGGCCGAGCCCAGTGACGAGACCACACTGCTCAGACCGATCACCCCTGATCTCCCCTGATCTCCGGCTCGCCTCAGGAGGCGGCCCCCGGCCCCGGAGCTGGAACCGGAGCCGGCGCCGCAGCCGGAGCAAGTGCAGGAGCCGGTGGCCCCTGGAGGTACCTTCTCCCGCCGCGGCCGATTCTTCTGCCGAGGTCGCTTCCTCCGACCCGGCCCCTCCCTCCGCCGAGACTGTGTCTTCTGCCGAATCCGATAGCTCCACGGACTCGGCTCCCGAGCTGCTGGAGACGGGCGTCTGGGAGGACCCCGACGACCCCATCGAGCCGCCGCAGGAGCTCTCGCAGACCACCGAGGCCGCTGCGGAGGGCCTGGAGACCGGCGATGTGAGCCCGTTCCCGGACTACCCCGAGCCGGAGCCCGGCTCGGGGCGTCGGCGCCGCGGCGCCCACCGGGCCCCGACCGCTCCCTCGGCGAGCTCGGGCGGCAGCCCGACGGCCAACACCCCCACGGCGCCGGACAACTCCAAGAGCAAGCAGCCCCAGCCCGTCCGGGAGCCCCAGCCCTTGGAGGCCCTGCCCAACACGGAGGTCGTCTCCGCCTCCGAGGCGGCGCTGATCGCGGCGCCCCCGGTGCGGGCCTCGATCTGTCCCCAGGGGCACCCCAATCCTCCCGAGCTCCGGGAGTGCCTGATCTGCGCCCAGCCCCTGACGGGAGTGTTCTCCTACGTGCGCCGGCCGGCTCTGGCCACGCTGACCCTGTCGACCGGCGCCGCCGTCGAGGTCGCCGGCGACGTCGTCATCGGACGCGCCCCCCAGGTGCAGGCCGGGGGCGATCCGCACATCGTGGCCCTGGTCCCGGTGGCCAGCCCGCAGCACATGGTCTCGCGCTCCCACCTCATGCTCACGACCTCGGGGTGGAGCGTCCTGGCTCAGGACCTGGGCTCGTCCAACGGCACGGTCCTGGCCCGCCCCGGTGCGACGCCGGTCCTGCTGGGATCGGGAATGCCGACGCCGGTCTTCATGGGGGACCTCATGGATGTCGGCGACGGGGTGACGCTCCGTATCGATCCGCCGTCGTGGCTGAGGCTCCGCAGTGGCTGAGGTCACTGTCCGAGTGGTCGTGCTTGGCCGGTGCGGTTGCGGCTTCTCAGCGAGACTGGACCCGGGTGCCGATCATGAGCCGGGACCGTGGAAGGAGAATTCGCGAGCGACCTGACGTGGACGGAGATGCCGGAGGTCGATCCTGAGCAGCCCGACGAGCTCGTCCTGGACTTCTCCGGAGAGATTCACCGGGTCGCTCCGGCGGACACCTTCGTCATCGGCCGAGGCGGAGACCTCGATATTGACGACAACCCCTACCTTCACCGCCGTTTCCTGGTCTTCGCCCACTCCGAGAACCTCTGGTGGATCGCCAATGAGGGCTCGCGGTTGTCGGCCACCCTGACCGACGGTGAGGGGCTGGTCCAGTCCCGGCTGGCCCCGGGGGCCCGCATGCCGCTGGTCTTCCCGCGGGTCATCCTCACCTTCTCCGCAGGACCCACCACCTACGAGATCAACCTCATCACCTCCGGGGAGGACCGTTTCTCCGGGATCGACGGCGTGCGTCAGTCCTCCGGACAGACCACCATCGGGGTGACTCCGATGACCCGCTCCCAGCTGCTGCTCGTTCTGGCGCTGTCCGAGCCGGTGCTCAAACGGGCCGGGACCGGGGCCGCCGAGATCCCCTCTTCCGCGGCGGCCGCCGCGCGCCTGGGCTGGCCGCTGACCAAGTTCAACCGCAAGCTCGACAACGTCTGCGAGAAGCTCGACCGGGTGGGGGTGCGTGGGCTGCGCGGCGGCCGGGTGGCCGGAGCCGCCTCCAACCGGCGTACCGCCCTGGTGGAGCACGCCGTGTCCACCCTCATGGTCACCGCCGAGGACCTCTACATGCTTGACGAGGAGCGGGCCGCCAACCAGGCCCCCGCCGACCAGACGGCCGAGCGCTCGGTGAGCACTGCTCCGGTGGCTCAGAGCTCGCCGTCGGCGCCGAGGCGATGACGTGACACGAGGAGCGATGAGTCACCACAGTGACGCGGACTCGCCTCGGGTGCGGGCGGACGTGACCGAGGAGGAGGTCTCCGATCGGGCACTCCTCGATGAGGTCCTGGCGGACGATCCCGAGGAGGACGACCTCCCGCAGGAGAACTCCTTCGAGGATGACATCCCCCGCCCTGCCAGACGACGTCGCGTTCGACGGTGGGTGGCGGTCCTGGTGGTGCTCGTCGTCATCCTGAGCGCCGGGGCCGTCGGGGCGGAGTACCTCGTGCGCGGGCAGGTCGACTCCGCCGTGCGCTCGGCCCTGCCGGGGCTCAGCCCGGACGCCCGGATCGCCACGAAGGGAATCGTTCTGAGTCAGGTCGTCGGCGGCTCACTGGACAGTCTGAGCGTGGACTCCCCGAGCCTGACGATCACCTCCAAGGGGCAGAGCAATGCCTCGGTCACGCTCAGCGACGTCGACGTCGATCTGAGCCACATCAGCCTGCACAAGCCCTATCAGACCGACACGGTGGCGGCGTCGGGCACCGTCAGCTGGCAGCAGGTGGCCACGCTCGCCGCCGCATCGCACCCCAAGCTCAAGGGCATCACCCTTCAAGCCAAGCGCACCGGGACGAGCGCCCAGGATCCGGGGGTCATCCAGGCCTCGATGTCCGTGCTCGGCCTGAGTGGTCAGGCCGAGATCACCCCGTCGCTGGGTGCCGACGGCAGCCTGATCCTGACCATCACCTCCACCCGGATGAGCGGGAACACCCTCGGCGTCGACGTCGGCACGGGGCAGGACAGCATGCTCAGCTATGTCGGGCTGGACTCCCCGCAGATCACGATCCCCGCGAACTCCCTGCCGTCGGGGCTGCGCCCGACCAGCGCCATCGTCACCAATGACGGGCTCCGGCTGAGCCTGGCCGGGAGCCGCGTGAACCTCGGCCAGCTCTGATCCCGGGGCGACCACCCCATGACGACTCGTCTCACATTTCCTTCAAAGTGGCGCGGATCCAGTGAAAAGTGGAGGCTCTCCGGCGCTGTGGGGAGGACTTCCCCGTCGCTCGCGCCACAGGTGGCCCCGGCTCGTATAGCCTGCCAATGCGTCGCCTATCCAGGCGCGAGCACGTGGCGCGAGGAATCAAGCCAGAACTGAGCGAGGAGAACCATGAGCATGCAGCCCGAGCACCGCGCCCAACCCGGCAGTCAGCCGGGTGGCTGGGGCAGTGGCCAGCAGTACGGTCAGCCTGCCGGGCAGCCGGCGGCCCGAGCGGCCAGCCGGCCCGACGGCTCCTCCGCGGGGCAGGGGACGGCGGCCTCGGCGCAGCAGCCGCCCTCGGTCCCACCTCAGGTCGACCCGCAGACCGCTGGGGCCGGCTCCGTGCCGACCACGTCGCCGACCACGTCATCCAGGATGACGGTTCCCGGCTACCCCTCCGGACCGGCGGCGCCGGCCGAGGAGAAGGTCGACACCGGCCCCCTGCCCTCCCGTGAGACGCTGCGCCGCGAGGCCCGGGCCGCCTCCAGCCGTCGAGGCGCCGGGGACGCCGACGTGGAGCGCGCCGGCGAGCTGCTCAAGTCCGTGGCCAACATCTTCTCCCAGCGCGTCGTCGGTCAGGAGCAGCTGCGCAGGGCCCTGGTGACCGCCCTCATGTCCAGTGGTCACATCCTGCTGGAGTCCGTGCCGGGCCTGGCCAAGACCACCGCCGCCCAGACGCTGGCCTCGGCCGTCTCCGGCTCCTTCCGGCGCATCCAGTGCACGCCCGACCTCATGCCCAACGACATCGTGGGCACCCAGATCCTCAACTCCTCCACCGGCGAGATGACCACCCAGCTGGGGCCGGTCCACGCCAACATCGTCCTGCTCGACGAGATCAACCGCTCCAGCGCCAAGACCCAGTCGGCCATGCTCGAGGCCATGCAGGAGCGCCAGACCTCCATCGGCGGCGTCGTCTACCCCCTGCCGCACCCCTTCATGGTCCTGGCCACCCAGAACCCCATCGAGGAGGAGGGCACCTACGTCCTGCCCGAGGCGCAGATGGACCGCTTCCTCATGAAGGAGGTGCTCACCTACCCGCGGCCCTCGGAGGAGGCCGACGTCCTGGACCGCATCTCCAACGGGACCTTCGACCAGCCCGTGACCGGTCGGCCCATCTCCACCGACGACGTCGAGTGGCTGCAGCGGGCCGCCGAGCGGGTCTATGTCGATCCCGTCATCAAGCAGTACATCGTCGCCCTCATCAACACCTCCCGCGGCGGAGGGCCGCGGCCCGTGCCCGGCCTGGACCGGCAGGTGCGCGTGGGGGCCTCCCCCCGTGGAGGCATCGCACTCATGAAGGTGGCCCAGGCGGTCGCCCTCCAGGAGGGGCGCACCTACGTCATCCCCGACGACGTCCGCCTGCTGCGTCACGGGGTGCTGCGCCACCGGCTGGTGCTCACCTATGACGCCCTGGCCGACGGAGTCGCGCCCGAGGCGATCATCGACGCCATCTTCGCGGCCGTCCCCACGCCCTGAGCCCGGTGGGGACCAGCACAGCGATGAGCACGGAGGTACACGGCGCTCCCCGGGGCGCCCTGAGTCCGATTCCGGCGAGGGCCGGCGCGGTTCGCGGATCGAGCGTCTGCGCGCGGCTCTGAGCCTGCCGACCCTGCGCCGCGCCACGGGGCTGCTCGACGGGCGCCACAAGTCGGTGTTCGTCGGACGCGGGCAGGACTTCGACGACATGTCCTTCTACCGGCCCGGCGACGACATCTCCGACATCGACTGGAAGTCCTCGGCCCGCCTGGGGCAGCCGGTCATCAAGCGCTACCAGCGCGAGTCCATGATGCCCATGGTGCTGGCCGTGGACACGGGCCGGACCATGGCGGCGATGACCCCCTCGGGTGAGGACAAGCGCGACCTGGCCCTGGGAGTGGCGGAGGTCTTCGCCTACCTGGCCCGGATGCGGGGGGACTCGGTGGCGCTCGTGGCCGGTGACGCCGGTCGGATGATCTCGCGTCCGGCCCGTTCCGGGGCCAAGCACGTGGAGACCCTGCTGGCGCTGCTGGCGCGCACCTTCGAGGACCTCGACGCTCCCGTCGAGGGGGCGCCCGGCGTCTTCGAGCTGGCCCCCGGGGCCCCTCCCTCCAGCCTGCCGCGCCTCATGGAGCGTGTGAGCACCTGGCACCGCCGCCGCAGCCTGGTCATCCTCATCACCGACACCGCTCACCCCGGCCCCGACGCCGCGACCTGGCTGCGGCGCCTGTCGATCCAGCACGAGATGATCGTCGTCCAGATCGAGGACGACGACCCGCTGCGCCCGGACGGCGGCCGCGGGCGGGACATCGACCTCCCCTTCGAGATCCCCGCCTTCCTGCGCGCGGACTCCTACCTGGCCGCTCAGGCGGCCGTGGTGCGCGAGCAGTGGCGCACCAGCGTCGAGCAGGTGCTCGACGCCCGGCACCTGGAGTACGGTGTCGTCTCCTCCGAGGAGACGCTCATCGACTCCATCGCCGAGCTCCTCCAGCGCGAGCGCGCCGCCGTGGCCAGAGGGAGGCGGTGACCCATGCAGATCATGCCCCCGGTCCTCATGCCGATTTGGATGGTCATCGTCATGGTCGTCGGCCTCCTGCTGGTGACCGCCTGGCTGCTGCGGACCTTCCTGGTGACCCGCCGCGACATCTCCCAGGAGGTCGGAGACATCCCCATGGCTCCCCGTGAGCGCCGCCAGTGGGGTGAGCGTCTCAGCGAGATCTCCCAGCGCTGGGACGCCGGTGATCTGGACTGCGCGAGCTGCACCTGGAGCTGGCCGCGCTGCTGCGCGGCTTCGCCGAGGCCCGCAGCGGGGAGGAGATCACCACCGCCACGGTCTCGGAGATCCTCGACATGGCCGCGACCGCCGGGCCGAGCTCGGTGGAGGAGCGCCGGCGCAGCGTGCGCGCGGCGGGCCGTCCCCTGGATATCAACCCGCTGGGGCACGTCGGAGAGCTGCTGGCCGTGTGGGAGCAGCCCTCCTTCGACCGTGAGCCGCAGGCCGCCGCGCAGGATGCCCTGACCCACGCCAGGGAGGTGGTCACCCGATGGTGATGCTCTGGTTGTTCATTGTTCTCATCGTCATCGCCGTCGCGGCGATCATCGCGGTGTTCATCATCGACCGCCGCTCCGGCCTGGGCCCCTCCACCGGGGCGCCCAAGCGCTCCAGGCTGTCCTGGAGCCGGCGGGGGAGCGAGCAGGTCATCGAGCTGCCCCGCCGTCTGGCCAACTCGGCGAGCCTGTTCCAGCTGCCGGCGGTGCGCAAGCGCATCCGGGCTCAGCGCTGGCTCCACGCGCTCCTGGCGGTCCTGCTGGTCTCGGGCCTGGTGAGCGCCGCCGCCATCGCCGGTCGGCCCGTGCGTGTCACCGAGCGCTCCGACGCCCTGGCCAACCGTGACATCGTCCTATGCCTGGACGTGTCGACGTCGATGGTCAGGATCGACTCCTCGGTCCTGACGACCTTCTCCGAGATCCTGGAGGACTTCGACGGCGAGCGGGTGGGGATCGTGGCCTGGAACTCGGCCGCGCAGACCATCGTGCCGCTCACGGACGACTACGAGCTGCTGCGTGACCAGCTCAGCGAGCTGGGCGACGTGCTGGACATCGACCCGGAGAACGTCACCTACAAGCAGCAGCTCGCCTACCAGGAGGCCTTCGGCGGCACGGTGAACTCCAGCATCAACGGCTCCTCCCTGGCCGGCGACGGGCTCGCCTCCTGCGCCCAGGCCTTCGACAACCAGGGGCTGGAGCGCTCCCGCTCCATCATCCTGGCCACCGACAACCAGGTCATCGACCCCGACAACGAGCAGATCTATCCCCTGCCCGACGCCGCCAAGCTCCTGGCCGAGCGCAAGATCCGCCTGTTCTCCATCTACGGTGCCGACGAGGACCAGCCTTACCAGAACCTGCTCGACAAGACTCCTGAGGAGTCCCGCGAGGAGCTCAAGACCGTCACCGAGGAGCAGGGCAAGGGGGCGCTTCTACGACGTCGAGGACTCCGGCACCGGGGGCCAGATCGTCAAGGAGCTGGAGAAGACCGAGGTCTCCGCGCTCGGGGGCCGCAAGCAGACCCGTCGCACCGACGTCCCCCAGCGGCTCGTCATCACGCTCTCACTGGTGCTTCTGGGCTACCTCGGACTGACTACCTGGAGGAGAGCATGAAGCCGGTTCCGATCATCGGGGACTTCGCGTTCATCCCGGTCACCTGGTGGATCCTCGTCCTCCTCGTGGCGGCCGCCCTGACGGGGCTGCTCATCGTTGCCCGACGTCGCCTGGTCCGTGACGATGCCGAGCCGGCCGCCCGCCGGGCCTGGTGGAGGCGCCTGGCCATCGTCGTCGTCATCGTGCTGGCGCTGGCGGGGCCGGCGATCCGCGGCAGCGAGGCCATCAGCGTCTCCAACGTGGAGATCTACATGGTGGTGGACCGCACCGGATCCATGGCCGCGGAGGACTACCAGGGCAAGGGGCCCGACGGCGTCGACCAGTCGGCCTCCACCAGGCTCGACGGTGTGCGCGCCGACATGCGGGCCGTCCGCGAGGCCTTCCCGGACTCGCGCTTCTCCATCATCGCCCTGGACAACGTGGCGGCCAGGGAGCTGCCGCTGACTCACGACACCAACGCCGTCGACGCCTGGATCGGCTCCCTCAAGCAGGAGGTCACGGGCCACTCCGTCGGCTCCTCGCTGGAGGTAGCGCTCCCGGTGCTGGGGCAGACGCTGGCGCAGTCCCGCCAGTCCGAGCCCAAGGACATCCGCCTCGTCTACATCTTCTCCGACGGCGAGGCCACTGACAACGGCCGCGGCGCTCAGACGGCCGACAACGCCGGCATCTCCTGGCAGTCCCTGGCCGGTCTCGTCGACGGCGGAGCAGTGCTGGGCTACGGCTCGACCGAGGGCGGCAAGATGCGCAGCTACGACGGCTCGCCGTCCACCGGCGAGCACACCCAGTCCGACTACATCACCGACGGCCAGGGCGGGCAGCCCGGGTGTCGAAGATCGACGCCGACGAGCTCCAGAAGGTGGCCAGGACCTAGGGGCTGCCCTACTACCACCGCACCGGCGGCTCGGGTGATGACCCGACGAGCAAGTTCACCAACCTCGACATCGAGGCCGTCACCTCCGACGGGCGGGCCAAGACCAACGCCCGGGTGTACCTGACCTGGCCACTGGGACTCATCGCCTTCGGTCTGCTGCTGTGGGAGATCCTCGACCTCATGCGAGCCGACCGTCGCCTGCGTCTTCTCATGGGAAGGGGACGATGATGACGACAGGACACACCCCCGGCGAGGTCCCCGGGCAGGGGAGCAGCGGGACGCAGCCCGGTGCTGCCGACGGTGCACAGAATGCCCAGGGCGCGCCAGGGGCAGCCAGTGCCCCTCGGAGCAGGAGGTCGACTACCTGCAGAATGCGGACCCGAAGGACGATGCCTCCTCCCCGGCCCCCGAGGACCCCAGGCGGCGCGAGGCCCGCCTCAAGCGGCGTCGTCGGCTCCTGGCGATCGGCGGGGTGCCCGCGGCCCTGGCCACCATCATCTCCCTGTGGCTCGGCTCGATCTTCCTCATCTCCCTGGCCGGAAACCGGGCCGCGGCGGCCGGCCACTACGACGCGGCCCTGTCGCGCTACCGCATAGTCGCCGCGATCAATCCGTGGCTGGAGCAGTGGCGCGTCCACTTCAATTTGGGCACCGGTCAGCTCGCCGCGAAGGACCCGACCTCCGCGGTGACGACCCTCAACCAGGCTCTCAGTGAGGCACCCAAGGCCAAGGTCGACCCGGAGAGCAAGGTGAAGGAGGCCGGCTCCCCGGAGTGCATGGTGCGCACCAACCTGTACGTCGCCCACCTCACCCTGGCGACCCAGGCCCAGGAGAGCGGAAGCTCCGCGGCGGTCACTGAGCACATCGAGGCGGCCAAGAAGGCGGCCGATACCTGCGAGGTGCCGCCCCGCCCGAGCAGAACCCTCCCCGAGCCCGAACCCCTCGGCCACGCCCAGCAGCGACCCGAGCTCGACCCCTCCTCTCAGCCGAGCAGTGACCCGAGTTCGACCCCGTCGGCCACGCCCAGCAGCGATCCGAGCTCGAGCCCGTCGTCGTCGAGCTCGCCGGGTGAGACCTCCTCCAGCACCCCGAGCGCCAAGCCGACCCCGACCCCGGTCGATGACCGGGCCAAGCGCCTGCGGGACCGCAACAACGGCAGCCCGGGATCCACTGAGGAGCCCGGCGGCGGCGAGGGAAGGGGAAAGCCCTGGTGAGCGACTCCGATACGGGGCTGGCCTCCCGCCTCGTCGTGGCGGCCGCGGTCCTGGACAACCTGGAGCATCCGACCACCCTGCTGTGCGCGGCCCGCTCCTACCCGCCTGAGCACGCCGGTCAGTTCGAGCTGCCCGGTGGCAAGGTCGAACCCGCCGAGAGGCCAGAGCAGGCCCTGGCCCGCGAGCTGGACGAGGAGATCGGTCTCAGCGTCCGCCTGGGGCCCGAGCTCGTCGTTCCCCGACAGCTGGCGGTTGCGGCGCCACCGAACAGCGGTCGGGCGACGACGCCCCGGCCTGGCCGGCCATGCACGGCTTCAGGATGCGGGTGTGGCTGGCCGAGCCCGCCCGCCCCGGGGAGCGGGGCAGGGCCGGAGGCGACCACCAACGCCTGGAGTGGGTACGCCTGGATCCGCCCGACCAGCTGCGCCGGCTGCCGTGGCTGGAGGCGGACCTGCCGATCATCGACGCGTTTGTGGTGAGACTCGGCCGTTGACAACGCGACACCTTCTGTCGAGCTCGGGGCGTTGAAGATGGAGTGTCAAGCCCTGGGTTTTGTGGAGGCTGGTTTATCTGGTGCCGGTGGTTGCCGGTTGTGATTGTTTCTGGCTGTTCTGGCTGACGTCGGGGACCCAGGAGGCTTCGTGCTCGGAGGGGGCACGCATGCCGATAGCGGAGTGTGGCCGGATGGTGCCCGCCCAGTGGACCTACTCGGCGGTGGCGACCACTGGCGGCGTCAATGTCTTCCAAGGGCCCTGGTTACGGATCAGCTCGGCCTTGTACAAGGAGTTCAGAGCCTCGGCCAGGGCAAAGCCAAAAGGAGTCGCCCGTCGACCCCACCGAGGCGATCGCCTCGCACTCGGACAGGGCAGCCCCGTGGCGGATGGACCTGTACTGCACGCCGCGGTCGCAAGTGATGCACCAGGCCAGAGAGATCAGCCCCTCTGACGTTTCCGCTGCCAGACGGCCATCTCCAGGGCGTCCAGGGCAAGGTCGGTGCACACTGGCCGACAGGTGGTCTGCCAGCCGATGATCCTCCGGGAGTACACGTCGGTGATGAAGGCGACGTAGACCCACCCCGAGAAGGTGCGTACATAGGAGGAAGCACCTCCCGCTTGCGGGGGAACGTCGGCGACCCACAGCTCGTTCGGCCTGAACGCGTTGAAATGCCTTTTGACGAGGTCGGCCGGGCACTGCTCTCGTGGTGCGCTGCGCGTGGTGCGCGGGGACCTGGCGCGTCTGACGCCGCGCAGGCCCAAGACACCCATGAGCCGCTCGACGGTGCACCGGGCCACGTGACCGGCACCGTGACGCTCGGCGGCCTCGGGTCGGCCCCGCATCACGTGCATCGTGCGGGTCCCCAGCACCGAGTAGCTGGTTCTTGTGGATCTTGGATATCTCCGCCTTGAGGGTCTCGTCGCGCAGGCTCCTGGCGCTAGGAGGTCGGCTACGGCGGGCGCGAGTCACGTGCTCGGGGCGATCTTGGCTCCGGCGCCGGTCAGCAACCTTGCAGATCGGCCAGGCCCCGAACTCCTTCTTGTGGGAGTCGATGTACTGGCAGATCAACGGGACGGGCGCTCACACTCCGCCGCGATAGACAAGCCGACGCGCTCTTTGGGATCGCGTTGGCTCTTCTCGCAGCTCCCGGACCTCTTTGTCCAGCTCCTTGATCCGCTGTGCCTCGTCAGTGGTGGTGCCGGGCCGGGTGCCCTGGTCGATCTGGGCCTTCTTGACCCAGGTGCGCAGAGCCTCGGGATGGACACCCAGCTCCTCGCCGATCCGACGGATCGTGCCCTTGGCCCGCGCCGGGTCAGCCAGCGCCTCCAACACCCGTCCTCGTAGCCCGCTCGCGCAGCTCATCGGGATACTTCCTTTAAGTCCCATGACAGCGATCCCTTCGCGTCATCACCGCCTCCATCAAACCCAGGGCTTGACAACCCACAGGCTGAAATCAGCGCCGTACTTCTGGGGCATGATCCGACCCTCCTTGAGGAAATATGTCAGAACGAAACCCAGGACGCTTCACTCCCATCATCGGGGGACCTTGGCCCCACCCAGCACAACGACGCATCCACTATGACCAAACAGATCGATAAAATCCGCTCGCTACCCCCTCAAACGCGAAAAGCCAGGTTACCTCGCGTCGCGTACGTCACAATTTTCTCGACTCCTTGGGTGAGAACCTCGGGATCGACACAGAAGGCCATTCGTACAAGACTCTGCGCCCAGGGGGGCGACGTCATCTCAATGATCCGTCCATATTCGTCTATCTCCGGGAGGCAAGCGAAACCGGTTCCGCGGACCAAGGCAACTCCGGTTTCCTCCAAGATCCCTTGGGTGAAGTCAGTGGCAGAGAGACCCGTTGACGATACATCCAAAACTGCGTACCAGCCGCCTGCGGGTAGAGTCGACATAAGCCCGGCATTTACCAGTGCGGGCAGCACCTTATTACGAGTCTCCAGGAGCGTCTGTCGGTTACTGGCGACGAAACTCATCTCAGTAAGAGCATGCGCCGCAGCGTACTGAACCGGAGTTGACATAGCGATGAGGTTGGCTTCTTGCACGATCCGGAGGGCACGGGCGACAGCGGGGGTAGCAGTAACGACGTAGCCCACCCTGTATCCCGTCATCGCGTACGCCTTGGAAAAGGTGTGCACGGTCGTGACGACCCTGTCCTCGGCCGGCTGATCGGTCTCACACGCTGCAGGCGAGAAGTGCTTCCCATCATATACGAAGTCCTCATAAGCCTCATCGCTCACGATCTGCCACCCTCTGGACTGGGCGACACTGACGAGGTCGCGCACCACAGGCTCTGGCCAGACCATTCCACTGGGGTTGGCAGGGCTGTTCATGAGCACGATGCTGGTCTTGTCGTTGGCAGCCTCCAGTACTCTGTCGACGGAGACCTTTCCATCGTGGACGCGGTAGAAGCGTGGTCGCAGACCAGCGAGCAAAACCTGCTGGAGGTGATTAGGCCAATACAGGTCGGGCATGAGAACTTCCCCGCCCGGCGAGCAGAGCGCCTGCATCAGTGCAGCGAGCCCCTGACAGGAACCGGGGGGTAACGAAGACGTGCGATACATCCACGGTCCCACCACGGGCTGCGGCGACCCTAGCCGCCAGCGCGGCACGCAATTCGGGGAGACCCTCGACCGGGGTGTAAGACATGCTGCGATGGAACACAGCCTCAGACAGCGCCTGGGCGACCGCCGCGGGGGGGCGGAAGAACGGCTCTCCAACATGAAGTTCGATTATTTCCTTGCTCGAGTTCTGTCGCAGGCTTTCGACGGTGACGAAAGTTTGGTCTAACTCTGACCTAGGGAGCGTCGACGCGACGGATGGGAGAGTGGGCATATTTTGCTCCTGGTTATGCGGGGTAGGGGTCACGATGTGCGACCTCCGTCCACGGGAATGATCGCTCCGGTGATCCAACCGCTTCTTGATGGGTCGAGGAGCATGCCCACCACCTCGGCTATGTCATCTGGCTTGCCGAAGCAACCCATAGGGGTGGCCGCCAAGAGATTGGTCCGCAGTCTCTCCGCAGCCAGACTATCCAGCCCCATATCATCCCACATTGGGGTCTGCACCGGCCCCGGGAGGACAGCGTTGACACGAACTACTGGAGCCAATTCGCGCGACAACGATCGGGTGAGACTGTTGAGGGCTGCCTTGCTCGCACCGTAGATAGAGCGGCCCGGCATCGAGAGGGTACCTCCGACGGAGGAGACGTTGACAACAGCACCATTCCGTTCGCGTAATTGAGGCAAAGCAGCCTGAATGAGGGAAGCAGAAATCCACACGTTGATTGTGAACATCGTGACGAAGTCGTCATACGTCACGTTCTCAAGGGAGGCGAATCGGGCTCGCCCAGCGTTGTTGACGACTCCATCAATTCTTCCGAACCGTTCGACTGCGGCCGCCACCACCCTATCCGAGGCAGATGGTCGCGTTAGGTCTTCGGCTACGACAGCGACATGCTCGGCACCAGACTCAGCCGCCAGTGAGGCGAGTTTCTCGACCCGTCTGCCCACTGCGACGATGTTGGCACCTTGACGAAGCAGGAAGGCAGCTATGCCACGGCCGATACCACTACCAGCGCCCGTGACGATGATGGCTCGTCCCATCAGGCCACCGGCCCGGGGTCCTGAGTACTCCCTCATGTGATCCAGTATGGCCAGAAGACATAGTCTCGCGGTATGGAAAGAACAGAAGTTGAACAGACTGTCGCAGACTCATGGGAGTAACATGAAACTATGTTATGTGTTCGAACTCAAGATAGAATGCAGTTGGAAGGGAATCGATGGCTACGAGCAAACAGCGATCGGACGACATTAGCGCTTGGGACCTTACCGAACCTTCAACTTCTTCGTCCTGAACTCCATGACTTCTGGAAGAAGGTCCGACGGGAACTACCCATCTACTGGCACCCTGCTAATAACACCGTGCGGCCCGGCTTTTGGGTGGTGTCTCGGTACGACGATGTCGTACGGTGCTACCGGGACGCCTCACGGCTCGGTTCCTCCCGAGGAACCGTGTTAGACGTTTTGCTCCGCGGAGACGACTCCGCTGGGGGACGCATGCTCCCCGTAACGGATGGGGAATGGCACAGGAAGCTGCGAAAGCTCATGCGTAGTGCCTTGACAATGCCGTTGATGAAGGCTGCGGGAGAACTGGCAGCGCAGCAACTAGAAGATACCATTGGCAAATTGTGTGATGGGCAGGTTTTTGATTTTGCCAGCGAAGTAGCCGAGAAGGTGCCGATCAGCATCACATGCTCGCTGCTCGGTATCCCTGCTTCGGATGTGCCGTGGCTGCTTTCATGTAGCAAGCGCGCTCTGTCTTCAGAAACACCATCCACGGAATGGATTGATGCACTTGAGGCTCGTAATGAGATCCTTATCTATCTTGGTGATCTTGCGCGGTTGCGACGGCAGGATCCTGGGCGGGACGTTGTGAGTGCTATCGCTACGGAAACAATCGACGGTGAGCACCTCCCTCTTGATGACGTTGCCCTCAACTGCTACAGCCTTATTCTCGGAGGCGACGAATCTTCTCGGGTGTCCTCCATTAGTGCGGTTCAGGTCTTTGCAGATCGTCCAGACATCTGGAAACAGGTGCGCACCGGGGCAGTCGACATAGACTCGACCGTGGAGGAAATCTTGCGGTGGGCAACGCCAGCTCAGCACTTCGCGAGGACTGCGACCGAGTCCTTTCCTTTGTGTGGACAGGAAATCATTGAGGGCGACATCGTCACGCTATGGAATATATCAGCTAACTATGACGAGGCTCAGTTTGATCGCCCTCGTGAATTCTTACCCACGCGATTTCCCAATAGGCATGTTTCGCTCGGATTCGGCCCCCACTTCTGCTTAGGGGCGTGGCTTGGTCGCGCCGAACTCAAGGCGTTTCTCATAGCCCTCACCACCCACGTCACTGCGATGGAGATTGTTGGTGACATCCGCCCTATTCACTCAACTTTCTTGCGGGGCGCCGCCTCACTTCCCGTTCGCTTCAATGGCGTGAATTGAATCAGGAAAATTCCATGAGCACTTTCAATACATTATTCGAGCGTCAGGTCGAGCAGACTCCGGAAGCTCCCGCCTTGCTTGATGACGATGGCGAGACCACTTACAACCAGTTAAATGCACAGGCGAACCGACTAGCGCGACTCCTCGTTAGCCGAGGGCTTGGTCCAGACGACATCATTGCCGTATCTCTGCCCAAGGGGCGCGAGCTCATCGTCGTACTCCTCGCCGTAACGAAGGCTGGTGCGGCGTACCTGCCGATCGATCCGACCTACCCCACGGAGCGCATCCTTCACATGTTGTCGGATGCACGGCCGGTTTTGCTAGTCACCTTGCAAGAGTCGCGGATTGTCGTGCCTGACGGAATACCGGTACTCCACTTTGATGCGCCCGAAACCCAAGCGGAACTAGAAACTATTTCCCCCGCCAATATCCGCGATGAGGAACGCATCCATCCGTTGCGTGATGAGCACCTCATCTACATCATCTACACCTCCGGATCGACGGGCAAGCCTAAGGGTGTGGCAGTATCACACAACGGCCTCGATGACCTAGTCTGTGCGCAACGGGATTCTCTTGACACCGGCCAAGGGCACCGGGTCCTGCAGTGGGCATCGATGAGTTTCGACGCCGCGTTCTGGGACATCTCGACGGCGCTGCTGTCCGGGGCGACTCTTGTCGTTGTCGACCAGCGACACTTGTTTCCCGGGCCCCCCTCTCACAGGCACCCTGCGCAGACATAGGATAACCCACGCTGTCCTTCCTCCCGTTGCTCTCATGGCAACCGATGCTCATCTGCCCGACCTTATCGCTGTGATGTCTACCGGCGATACCTGTACGTCTACCCTCATCTCCCGTTGGTCACAGGGGCGTCGGATGTACAATGGTTACGGTCCGACTGAGACGACTATTGGTGCCACTATTGCCGGGCCGCTGCATGCGAACGCGCAAGTCACTATTGGAAGGGCGTGGTCCGGCAGCGAGGTTTTTGTGCTCGACGAAGGGTTGCATCGCCTTCCCGACGGTGAGTGTGGAGAAATTTACATTGCTAGCACTGGTCTCGCCCGCGGATACCTGGGACAGCCAGGACTCACGGCAACTCGCTTCGTAGCCAACCCCTTCGGCATGCCGGGATCTCGGCTCTACCGCACTGGCGACCTCGGCTACGTGGATGGAGACGGCGAGTTAGTCTTCGTTGGCCGTAACGACCGGCAAGTTAAACTGCGGGGGTATCGCGTCGAACTCGGCGAGGTCGAAGCGGCGCTCGCAGACGTTCCGGGGATCACTGCTGCTGTCGTCACGGTGCAGGGCGGCGGACTTAACGCGCGGCTCATCGGGCATGTTGTCCAGGCAGATCCGGTCGGATCAGAGATTATCCTCAAGACACTTGGCAGGCGGCTGCCTGCCCATATGCTGCCGGATCAGATCATCATCCACGATCAACTACCGGCGATGCCGAATGGAAAGATCGACCGCAGCCGGCTTGTGGTCAAATCCCAAGAGGAATCAAAACTCCAATCGTCTGTCGGGGTGACTGGCCATAGAAAGGAGACGCTGTCCACCGTGTTGCGGATAGCTTGCGAGATCCTCGGGCGGGACGTTGTCGAGCCATCCGGAAACTTCTTCAGTTACGGCGGAAACTCTATCCTCAGTACCCACCTAGTGCGCTCTGTGAACAAGGAACTTGGGGTATCGCTCACGGTGCGTGCGGTCTTCGAAGCACCGAATCTGCGTTCGCTTGCTAGCGTAATCGATGCTCTCGCTGATGATAACTAAGGGCTACACCTGTTGAGACGGATTCCATTCTTCTAAGTTCACGTTTATAACCTGCCGAGTCAACTCCCAAGGGTCATTCTTCCGGGTTGCGCGTACCACGCGCTTGCGTAGCCAATAGGTGCTGGTTAGCGGGAAATTACTTCGGCGCTCTCAGAGGCCGCTCTTGCGTAATCTGGCTCTTTGTGTTTGAGGGTGTGGTAGGCGGTGCCTATCGACTGGTCGAGGTGGTCCTTGAGGCATCCGTTGATGCCTTCGGTGTGGGGATGGCTGTTAGAGGTGCGGGGCGGTCGAACTAGATGAGTAAGTCCAAGGGGTGTTAGTGGTTGTAGGGGGTCAGGATTCGTTGGGTGATGCGTGAGCGAACTCCGGCGGGGGTGGGCCCGCCGTGGGCGGGGTGGGCCCGCCGTGACCCTCGAGGTCGAGCTGTCCTTTGAGGGTGTCGTTTACGGACTCGATGATCTGGCGCAGGGGCCGCAGGAACCGTTGGCCGCTGCGAGGGTGCTCACCCTTGCGTCTGGGACGGATCAACGTGATACCGCCCTTGGCGAGCTCGGCCTCGAAAGCGGCACTGTAGTAGTTCTTGTCGGCGATGACCACCTGACCGTCCTGGGCGGGCCGGTCCATGGCGGCCAGTACCGCGAGCAGGGTCTCGCGCTCGTCGGCCTTGGCCCCGGTCAGGACCCAGCCCACAGGAAGACCGTGAACGGTGCACACCAGGTGCAGGCGCATGCCCCAGAAGAAGCGTGAGTGGGAGGTGGGGTGTGTGGTGTGTTTCGGGCTGGGGAGTTTTTCTTTCCTTGAGTCGATAGGATGGAGACCATGTCAGCAGTGAAATACTCGGAGGAGTTCAAGGCGCAGGTCGTGCGTGAAGTCGTCGAGAAGGAACGCACGATAGCGTAAGTGGCCGCCTCATACGACCTTGTTGCCCAGACGGTAGGTAACTGGGTCGCAAGATATAAAAAGGAGCATGCTACCGACCGGCACCGCGAGAAAGCCTCCGAGTCGGCTGAGATAGCAAAGCTGAGAGCAGAGGTCCGTGAGCTGCGTCAGGAGAATGAGTTCCTTTAAAAAGCAGCCGCATTCTTCGCCAAGGAACGACCGTGATCGAGCGCTACGAGCTGATCAACCGCGAAGAAGGCTCCTACCCCATCTTTTTGATGTGCCGGTGGTCCAGTGTCTCTAGATCTGGGTACTACTCCTGGCGCGACCGACCCCAGTCACAGACGGCCGTCCGGAGGAGGAGCTGGCCATTATGATCAAGAGCATTTTTGAGCACTCCGATGGCACCTACGGGTACCGGCGCATCCACGTGATTCTGGAGCGGCGTGGTGTGCTGGCCGACGGGGCCACGATCCGCGCCATCATGCGTGACCTGGGGCTGAAGGCTGCCGGGCCACGGGCAAAGGTCCGCACCACGGTGCCGGCCCAGGACCTGGATGAGCGACCGGACCTGCTCAGGCGGGACTTCACCGCAGATGAGCCCGGCAAGAACCTGTGCGGAGATATCACCTATGTCAGGACGTGGGCTGGGTTTATCTATCTTGCGACCGTTCTGGACTGCTGTACCAAGAAGGTGGTGGGTTATGCGATGGCCGACCACATGCGTACCTCCCTGGTGTGCCAGGCCATTGACATGGCGGTCAGGAGATGCCCGGTCGAGGAGGGTGTGACGATCTTTCACTCGGACCGAGGTAGTCAGTACACGTCTCAAAGATTCCTGGACCACCTCAACTCCTATGGCATTCGTCCCTCGGTGGGGCGTACGGGGGTTTGCTGGGACAATGCGTGGGCGGAGTCGTTCAATGCCACGCTGAAGAATGAGAGAGTCCACCGGATGGTGTACCCCACGAAGGACAAGGCGGTCAAGGATATTGCCTCGTGGATCGAGCTGACATACAATCATGTTCGCCTTCACTCAGCCCTGGGATACCGCACCCCTAACGAGGTCGAACGCGAGTTCCTAGGCTTAACGAAGGCAGCCTGAAACACAAACAAGCACCGTCCGAAAAACACCCAGCAGTCCACTCTTCGATCCGCTCGGCCTCGTCGGTAGTGGTGCCGGGTACCCTGGTCCGGTCCCAGGCCTGACGCGTCCAGGTGCGCAGAGCCGACGGCTCCCTGCTCCCTGGCCATCCTGCGGATCGCGCCATTGGCCAGCGCCGGATCAGCCGCACCTCCAACGTCCGTCCTCGTTGGCTGCTCCCGCAGCTTCAGCGGGTACCTCCTTGAGCCTCACAGCAGTAATTCTTACCTCGCATCACTGCCCCCATCAAACCCAGGGCAGTTCAGAATAGTCAGTCGTCGGAGGCAACTCGAGCGTCTCCTGAATCAGTCCAAGGATGTGCGGAACGTGGTCGTCGAGGTAGAAGTGTCCTCCTACGAAGCTACGTAGTGTGAATGGACCGGTGGTGACGTCACGCCATTGCTCCAGTGTGTCCACGGAAACCGTTGTATCGTCTTGTCCCGCAAGAGCGATTACGGGGATGTCGAGACATCCGGAGGCATTAGGATCGTGGAACTCAGTGCTGATCGTCAGGTCTGCACGCAAGATTGGCGTGTACAGGTTTCGGAGTTCCTCCAGCTGGAGCAACTCTGGTGCTGTGCCGCCCATTGCAGCGAGCCGGCGCCACATCTCGTCGTCGGTCTGAAGGTGAATGTCGCTCGTTGATCGATACAACGGTGCACGGTGTGCAGACACGACCAGTCCGGGAACCTCGTTGCCCGACTGGATGAGTCGTCTGGCGATTTCGAAGGCGACTACTGCACCCATGCTGTGTCCAAAAGGGATGATCGGTATGTCGCACGCGCGCAACTCTGCCACCACAGGCGCAGCGATCTCGTTCACGGACGTGGCAAGTGCGTCGTTTATCCGGTCATGCCGTCCAGGATACTGGACGGCGCGGATGGCGAGACGGTCCGTGTTCTGCTGCCATTCCCTGAAATGGCGCGCGCTGCCGCCGGAGTGAGGGCAGCAAAGTAATATCGGCCGCCCATCCTCAGTCCCTCGCGTCCAGACCCCAGAGGTGTCTGACATGCTAGATGTTCTTACCTTCACTCTTTTATCTTCGGCGGGGAGGACGGGAGTAGCCACGAATCTTACCCAGATCAGTCGCAACGGGTTGTGGAAGGCCCCCTGGACTTAACGAAGACATCCTGAAACACAAACAAGCACTGTCCGAAAAACACCCAGCAGTCCAGAACGCCATTTTCTTCAGATTAGTGGTATGTTCGTGAAACCGCTTCCCAAAGCCGCGGAAATGGCATGTCGAGCCTAGTGGCCAGAAAGTGCGCCCCTGAAGTGTCGCCCGTTCCACGTTCACTCGTGCCGATCATATGAACCACAAGTTCCACGTGCGTCGCTTTCCATTTCCATACTTGCCGCGACAATTCCAACATCGCCGAAACCACTCGACTGAGATTAGGTTGTGAACTCTGTGAATGAACCAGGGAATCTAAATCTATCCCTGTGCGTCCGCACACATCCTCGAGAGCTTCGAATAACGGACTCTGGTGACGTGAATCCATTCCTAATTCTCGATCCAGGGAATGGAACTGAACAGATTGACGTCCGGATGCGGTTCCAAGGTTACTTCGAAATTCCCTAAATCGAGTTGGAAGCATCGTAGACAGTGCATTCAGGTGCCCTGTCATCATTTCAATCACTACAGCGCAACGTTCAATTACCTCGGCGGCTTGTATATACCGTCCTTCCTGAAGTTCGGTTGTGCCGATAGATAAATCGAGCAACACTTGCGACAGCCACAATTCCGACGTCTGGTGAGTGACGATAAAAAAATGTTCTGCGGAATATGTCACACGCTCTTCGGGATTAGTCTGGGGTGTGGGGAGGCTTAGCAGAGACTCGATCTTCAAATAACTTGAATAGTTTAGGCTACTCAATTTGTGTACCTCTCGTTTTTACGTAAATGCTGGCGTCGCCTGCACTGTCATGACCTGCAGATGGAACCCAAGTGTAGTGCATGTCTTCAGCGTATGCAACCATCCGACGAGACTCATCAGGAAGGCCGGCGTAGGTTGGTAGCTCGGTGGACTGCTGGGTGTTTTTCGGACGGTGCTTGTTTGTGTTTCAGGCTGCCTTCGTTAAGCCTAGGAACTCGCGTTCGACCTCGTTAGGGGTGCGGTATCCCAGGGCTGAGTGAAGGCGAACATGATTGTATGTCAGCTCGATCCACGAGGCAATATCCTTGACCGCCTTGTCCTTCGTGGGTACACCATCCGGTGGACTCTCTCATTCTTCAGCGTGGCATTGAACGACTCCGCCCACGCATTGTCCCAGCAAACCCCCGTACGCCCCACCGAGGGACGAATGCCATAGGAGTTGAGGTGGTCCAGGAATCTTTGAGACGTGTACTGACTACCTCGGTCCGAGTGAAAGATCGTCACACCCTCCTCGACCGGGCATCTCCTGACCGCCATGTCAATGGCCTGGCACACCAGGGAGGTACGCATGTGGTCGGCCATCGCATAACCCACCACCTTCTTGGTACAGCAGTCCAGAACGGTCGCAAGATAGATAAACCCAGCCCACGTCCTGACATAGGTGATATCTCCGCACAGGTTCTTGCCGGGCTCATCTGCGGTGAAGTCCCGCCTGAGCAGGTCCGGTCGCTCATCCAGGTCCTGGGCCGGCACCGTGGTGCGGACCTTTGCCCGTGGCCCGGCAGCCTTCAGCCCCAGGTCACGCATGATGGCGCGGATCGTGGCCCCGTCGGCCAGCACACCACGCCGCTCCAGAATCACGTGGATGCGCCGGTACCCGTAGGTGCCATCGGAGTGCTCAAAAATGCTCTTGATCATAATGGCCAGCTCCTCCCTCCGGACGGCCGTCTGTGACTGGGGTCGGTCGCGCCAGGAGTAGTACCCAGATCTAGAGACACTGGACCACCGGCACATCAAAAAGATGGGGTAGGAGCCTTCTTCGCGGTTGATCAGCTCGTAGCGCTCGATCACGGTCGTTCCTTGGCGAAGAATGCGGCTGCTTTTTAAAGGAACTCATTCTCCTGACGCAGCTCACGGACCTCTGCTCTCAGCTTTGCTATCTCAGCCGACTCGGAGGCTTTCTCGCGGTGCCGGTCGGTAGCATGCTCCTTTTTATATCTTGCGACCCAGTTACCTACCGTCTGGGCAACAAGGTCGTATGAGGCGGCCACTTACGCTATCGTGCGTTCCTTCTCGACGACTTCACGCACGACCTGCGCCTTGAACTCCTCCGAGTATTTCACTGCTGACATGGTCTCCATCCTATCGACTCAAGGAAAGAAAAACTCCCCAGCCCGAAACACACCACACACCCCAGCCCGCTCGCGCAGCTCATCGGGATACTTCCTTAAGTCCCATGACAGCGATCCCTCCGCGTCATCACCGCCTCCATCAAACCCCTGGGCGACTCAACCCCAACCATCACCAACACCACCCACCCCGCCAACTGGGGCACCACCCCACACCACAAGAAGGACTATGGCCACGCAAAGGCTGGGCCGGACACACCCACTAACCCCACGACACGCCGCCTAAAGCACCACGTTCACGCCGATAACCCGGCAAGGCGGTCAAGGACATTGCCTCGTGGGTCGAGCTGAGAAAATCGTGTGCGCATTCACTCAACCATGGGATACTGCACACCTAGCGAGGTAGAGCAGGAATTCCTATGCTAACCAAGGCACCCCTAAACACCAAACAAAAACACGCAGCAACCCAAAAAAATCGAGGCTTGCGTGTCATGAGTTAGGTCAGACAACCTCCAATATATAGCCTTTTCCCCAAACTGTCACAATACGGAGACCCATGGCTGCGAGACGGCGTCGTAAACGCAGGATTCGAAGATCGAGGGCGTTGCGATTTGCCGACATCTCATCGCCCCACCCTGCCCACATGAGCCTGTTGCGGGGAACAAGCTTCCTGAAATTGTTGACCAGTTCACGAACAATGGTTGCCTCTGAATCGGTTAAAGGTAACCTCTGCTCCTGACAGATGACTATGTTGTCTTCGGTTATGATGGGTGTTCGTGCTAAATTAGCGCGCTCATTTAAGCAAGCGATGCGAACTTCTAATTCTGCGCGGTTTACCGGAGGGCGAATCCAATCCTCGAGCGGGTCTAGACATTCTGGCGGCGCACTCCCAGTTTCTACAATCCACATAACAGGGTTGCGACTCTTGATCCTATGATCACCTTCTTCCGCCTGGCGCGGCCATCGAAATAGAGCAACCTTTGCCATTACCCTTCCTCCATCATCTTCATTTTGGGGAACTAGCCTCGTTTTTTGTGGCTGAAGAGCATAAGAGGGCCCCCTCTCTGTCTGCTGAGATTTAGGCTATCAAGGCATGCCAACGTTAAAATCCTTAATGCCTAAATCTGAGTATAATTTACCTATCGGTAGACGTCAAGGCTGTGACGAGACTCATCATGAATGCCTTCGAAAAAGGCCCGGTGCCTCACTGGGAACTGCCCGCAAAGTCCGTGTAGCGTGGTGGGCATGGGAAGTGCATCGCCGGGTGCAGGCAAGGGTCGACATCGCAGGCAGGTACACGAAGAAGTCTAAGAAGGGCATAAGAAGGGCAAGGGGCGGATCTGAACCGCCCCGGGTTTAACACCGCGTGTCCGCTGCGCGAACTTTCCCCTTCAGGAGTTTGCGCAGAACCGTATCTGGTGCCGGATTGTGTCCGTCGCCAGCAGGCATTCTCCTCGCTACTCGCCCTGGCTGACTCCCCTGCCCAGCAGGTGGAAGCCCAGGACGATCCGCCAGCGGCTAATGAGTATCCCCGCAGCACCGTCCTGCGCTTCAAGGCAGACCACCCCTGGATAAGACTCCATTTGACCGCGCTGAGCCACTTTTAGATCCTACCATCCCCTTAGACACACAACTCCTGCTTTCTGCCCACGATCCTGAAGGAAGGCCCGTTGCCCCCCCCGGAAAGGCCCGACCGCCGCCGCCTGACACACGGCGAATCGTCATACCCAACCAGCATAATCCCAGCCACAGCATCGGCAACGACGCCACACAGCCGTACCCAACTAGCCGATGAAATCGAGGCCAACGTGTCATGAGTCAGACCAAATTCTGCCACTTCTCCGCGCGGAAAGGACGTATCAGTGATGGTGTCACTAAAAGCTCTCCCAGATCAGGTCGGTCAACTCGCGCGCGGTCGGATGCGTAATCAATTCTTTGACTGTGAGGGACGTTTCGTATCGCTCGTTAAGTTCATGAGCAAGTCTATTCATGCTCAGAGAATCGGCGCCAAGGAGGATAATATTGTCGTCAGGAGCGCAATGTGTCAGCTTTATAGAGGTCATAACGGCATGAATGACCTCATCAATTAGGCTATCGCCATCGGTCGCGCCAGTGCGTGTGGGCTCCGGCGGATCGGGAAGCGCGCGCCGGTCAATCTTGTCTCCCCGGTTTCGGGGCAGCAAATCCATTCGGATTATTGCAGCCGGAACCATGTGGGGAGGGACCTGTGCCGACATCGCCGTCCGCACAGTGACGTCCGAGACATCTCCTCGCGTGACGATATAGCCGACCAGAATCGGTCCATTCCGCGTTTCCATTGCCTTGGCGGCGGCATCGTGCACCTCAGCGACACTGAGTAGGGCACGTTCCACCTCGGCCATTTCCACGCGTTTTCCATTGATTTTTACCTGCTCATCCTTTCGTCCGTGATGCTCGAAATGCCTGTCCTTTCGGTAACGTACGAGATCACCTGTGTGGTAACGCCGGGAGCCGGGGATGGGGAATCCGGGTCGGGGACGAATCGGTCGGCGGTCTGTCGCGGATCCAGATAGCCGAGGGCTAACTGCTCACCGGCGACTACGAGTTCGCCAATCTCTCCATGCGGCGTTGGGCGACCATCGGTGTCCAGTACCCACCACTGGACACCCGGCCACGCTCGTCCGATCGGGGGTGCGGTCAAACGTTCGTTTGCAGGGCATGTCGCCGAGGTGAGCCTGTCCTCCCACGGCAGGATCGAGGAGGTGACGATGTTCACTTCGTTGGCACCGTACCAGTTGCCGACTTCGAATGGTAGGTTGGCGGGCGCCCATTCTCGGGTGCGGTCGCTGCCGGTGAGCAGCATCCGCAGTGCGCAGGGCGGCCATTCGAGCCTAACCAGCTCTTGGGCTAATGGGGCAACCGCGAAGCACTGCGTGATCTCATGACGACGAATCCACTGAGCGAGTTCGGGCGGGTCTGTGACGGTATCTACAGGAGGGGCAGACAGCCTTGCGCCCGCTGTGAGGAAAGGCCACATTACGACGCTGGCGGACACGTTCGTGTGTGCAGGGAAGAGCCATGCACCATGCGTGTCTGCCGTGATGTGATGCACTTCGCGTTGGGTGGTCGCAGCATACGTCCACGTGCGGTGCGGAACCACCACGAGCTTGGGAACTCCGGTGGTTCCTGAGGTCTGCACTAGGCACGCCGGCTGTTCAAGGTTCACGTCCGCCGCCCGAAGGGGAACATCGTCCGGAGCAACCTCTGACGGCAGACCGCTATCAGTCAATGTTATATGTTGAACCGCCTCCGATATCGGCGGACAAAACGACGCGGCGTCGTGGGAGAGAATCACCCGTGGCGTTGCGGATTCTATGAACTGTTCCAGCCAAGTCGAAGGGCAGTCGACGTCGAGGAGGAGAGAACAAGCGCCCAGCGCGGAGACGGCGAGCATTGCCACCGCCATGGCGCGCCCCCGCGGTAAGTGGACCCCCACCGTGTCACCTGGTTTCACTCCAGTTGCCTGCAGGTAGCGGCCGAGAGCATTTGTATGGGCAACGTATTCCGCGTATGTGAATGTACCGCCAACGTCGGATATTGCCGCGCGTCGGCCGTTCAATTTAGCGATTTTTGAAGACCTGTTCGTGGACTGCGGCAGAGGTGCAGAGAGATCCGCTGACGTGCTGGTTCTTCGACGTATCGGTAGAAATCAGTTTCGACATGGTTTAGCACTCTAGTCCGTTCTATGGGGCTAGGCAGACAGCCGACGCCGGACGCTAAGAGGCCGCATGTCGGTCCAGATGACTTCGATGTGGTCCAAGCAGGCGTCCTGGAGCCTCTCGTGCCCTCCTCATGCCAACCGCTCGGCAGCGGACGGTCGGCCAGCCAGATAGAGTACTGTTCCTCGTCATTATACACGACAAGGAACTCGCGGGTGTCTTCGTTCTCGGGCATGGATTCCTCCTAAAAACACTGGGCGAATGATTTGTGCTCAAAATAGCCGGGCGCGTTGGCGTCGGTGTAGATGCACAACAGGAGTTCAAAAGAGTCGACACCTCCGCGAAAGATTTTTCCACTACCGTCAGTAATGTCACTTATCGTGTGGCGCAGATGTCTAGATCCTAGATCGTGACACAGAACCAATAGTCTTGGACGAACAACGAATTTAAGGAGATGTAGTGAGTGACTTCCGTTCTGACACCCTCACCGTCGCTGACACCGAGATGCGAGAGGCGATGGCTGCTGCAGAGGTGGGGGACGACTTCTACGGTGAGGATCCGACCGTCTTGCGTTTGGAGTCACGTGCGGCCGAGCTCCTCGGCAAAGAGGCGGCACTGATGGTTCCGAGCGGCACGTTTGCCAATGTCATCGCCTCTCACTCGTCAGCAAGGGAGACCAGGTGCTTGCCCATGTGGACTCGGACATCAATCGGTGGGAGGCACATACCTTGGCTCGATTGGCTGGTCTTATCGTGAAGCCACTGTCCGGGCAACGAGGACGACTGGACCTCCGAGCTCTGGAACGGAGTGCGGCGGAGGCCGATCCCGACGCACCCCTGCCCGGCGTCGTTGCCATCGAGAACCCCCACAGTGCCTCGGGTGGCCGCGTTTGGTCGCTTGATGATATTGCCGAGGTAGCGGACATTTGTGACCGCTACGGTCTTCCTTTGCATATTGACGGTGCGCGCCTGTTCAACGCATGCAACGCTGGCGGGTACGCGGCGAGGGATATGACCGCGAGGGCAACCACCGTCTCGCTGTCCCTGTACAAGGGACTGGGAGCGCCGATGGGTTCCCTCGTCTGTGGGGACGCCACTCTCGTGAAGCAGATGCGCCACAGGCGTCGGAACTGGGGAATCACATTTCGACAGATGGGGCATATGGCGGCCGCCGGTCTGGTCGCCCTCGACCGTGTCGAACGCTTGTCTGACGATCACCAACTTGCTCGCGAGTTGTGGACCGCTTTAGCTCAGTACTTTACAAATGCCCAACTAGGGGCGGCTCCGGAGTCGAATATCGTCACCCTCGACCTTGGTGATCAGGCGTCGGTCTTGGTCGAGGAAATTGGTCGACGTGGAGTGAGGATCACCGAGGTGGTACCAGGGGTGGCGCGCTTCGTCACGCATGCAGGCGTCAACGACGCAGACGTGCGCAGAGCGGTGAATGCTTGCGCTGCCTATGCAGTGGAGGCTGGATCGTGATGGGGGGGGAAATCGGGTGAGTAACAAACCATTGGCACCGCAGCAGCGTGGAATGTGGTTCCTTCAACAGCTTCGCCCCGAATCCACGCAGTACAACCTGCAGGTTTGCCTTCGCATGCGCGGGGTGCCGGATACCGAGGCGCTGCGGGCGTCACTAGACCTCATTGGTCGAAGACATGATCCGATCCGCTCCACCATTGGCATCGATGACGGCGGTTCCCCATTTCGGACGATTCATTCCACCCCAGCACCACTGTGTTGTGTGAAGGCAGACGACGGCGGGGAGGACGAGGCGCGCCGGTGGATTGAGTCTCAATTGGAGCGTCCGTTCCGGCTCGACCGCGAGCTACCGGTGCGATGGCTGCTGGTCGAACTTTCCCCAGAGGATCACCTACTGCTGATGACCTTTCATCACGTCGCGGTCGACGGTGTCTCGCTTGAAATTGTCGCAACGGAACTCTGCGTCGCGTATAATGCGATCCACGCTGGGCAGACGCCCGAACTGCCCCCGCTTCCTCTAGATTTTGACTCGGTCGCGCGCTTCGAAAGTACGTGCTCGGACAATCCCGCCGCTCTCGAACAACTCCGTCGCCGGCTGGGCGGCCTCGACAACCTTGACCTTCCAGCCGACCGCAGCTGCGGAGGGGTCGGTGGCGGTCTTATCACGGTACGTCGCTCGGTCAGCGAGAGTACCGTTATGGCATTGAGGTCCGTGGCCAGGAAAGCCGAGGGTAGTCTGTTCGCCGTCGCGCTCACCGCGTACGGACTCATGCTCTCCCGCACTGGGGGAAGCAGTGACTTCGCGATCGGGATGCCCGTCTCCGGTAGGTCCCAACCTGGCACTGAGAACCTGATCAGGGTGCCTTTTCAACACCGTGTGTGTGCGAATGTCTTTCCGGCAGGAAGATACGGTCTTGGAAGCGGTCCGCCGCACATCGGCTGCTCTGGTAGAAGCGGTTGCTACTCAAGACATCCCCTTCTCCGAAGTCGTGCGCGTCGTTGCTCCCGAGCGAGACAGCGCACGCAACCCAATCTTCTCGGCTTTCTGCTCGTCGCTGGACGCCGAACCGGCCATGTTTATGCTCGACGGGCTGCAGACCGAATGGGTTGTGCCTGAATATCAGGTTGCCCGTTTTGACGTGAATGCGACATTCGCTCTAGGCATGCGGCAACCGAGCATTCAGATGGAGTTCTCTCGGGAACTCTTCGAATCGAGAACAGCAGAACGTCTGATCGATCGACTTATCGAAACCCTAGATTGGGTCGGCGCGGATCCGACTTGCCGTATGTCCGACGTTAACATTATGCCTCTCCGCGAGCGACGAGAAGTACTCGAAATATTGAATGGGGGTCGGTAATGTCTAGTCGAAGTACGCTTTTACGAGCGGGGAGCCGCCAAATCGCCGTCAAACATAGTTATGGAATACAGCCTCGCCCCAGCCGCGCCGCGGGCGGTGCAACTCCCTGCGATTCACCTGGCTGACCTCTTGCGGCGACGCACTCATCGCGTGGAGTTGACAGGAGTCACGTTCGAGCGCACACGCGTCGCGCAGGCGTGGAGCACCGTAGTTGCAGTACATGACGCACTCCGGCTCGTTCCCAGAGAAGAACAGTATGATGGCCTGTGGTTCCTTGAGCGTGAAATGATCGACACGCTGGACGTGCCAGACGTTGACATGCTTGACGAGGCGGAGGACGGGCGTCCGCTGCGCTGGTGGCTCGCACCGGGTGGTGAACGCATGGTAGTGGCGGTCAGTGCCGTCCTTGTCGATCGCAGTTGCTGGGGAATGCTCCTCGCCGACTTCTGTGCTGCCTACAGTGTCGAGTGTACTGACAGCACCTTTGATAGGCAGAGAGTAGGCCTAGAGTATGCTGATCGTTGCTATCAGCTAGTTTGCTCTTCTCCGTCGGATGACAGCGGGAATGGAGGTAACAGTGGTGAGCTGATGTCCTCGGTGAGGCACGTTTCGGTCGGTGATGATATGACCCAGGTTAGCCGGATTCTCCCAAGGAAATCTGAGGCGACGCAGGAAGAACGGAGCGTGGCGATTGGGTGGCTGAGCGACCGCATGCGGAGTGCCCTACGGGAGTTCGATGACTGTCTTGACAGTGCGCAGATCACCGTTCGGCAACCGTCACCTTCGGGGTGGGAAGGCATCATCGTCGGCCGGGTTGATGACTGGAACCCCGTGACTCTCGACGTCGATGCTGAGATCGATGTAATTGACGTACCCGGGTTATCTGTTGCGGGAGCTGATCCCATTGTCATTCCGATTCTCGACCATACTGTCCCCGTCCAGGCGTTTCTCATTCGCCGACCCGGCGGGACCACACTTGTTAGTTGCGCTTCGGCGTCGCGTGTTGGTTCGTTGTCGGCGATCCTAGCCGGTCAAGAACCAGTACGCCGCCTACCCGATTCCCGACCACCCATACGGCGTGACGAGAAATCCTTGCGTCCTCCTTCGCTACGGACGCCTCAACGTTGGCTCTCGGGTGAAGTGGTAAGGAGGGCGGTATGCACTCGGGCTGCGGAGTTCCACGCGCATGGTGTAAGGCGGGGGCAGATCATCCAGGTCATTCTTCTCGACATGCCCGAGACGGTGGTCAACCTGCTCGCCGCGTTGGAGTGTGGGGCAGACGTATTGGCATTGCCGGCGCACGAGAGCGCCGACCAGCTGACCGGCGTTGTGGCTGCGGGTACCGATATTGTCGGCACCTCTTTTGGGGAGCCGACCGGTGACGGCGATGGGGCGGTCATCTTCCCGAACGGTGGGAGGCGTCTACGAGTCCCTCTGGACGAACACATACGTGCAGCAGCGTGCCTTGCCGATGATTTGGCTGCCGACCAGGTGAGAGCAGTGGCGGTGCGCCTGTCAGCGTGCAGCGATGATCTCGTCGCCGTTTGCCTTGCTACTGCTTGGGTCGGGGCAGAGTTGATTCTGCTGCCTGCCGATGCCCATGCGGGGCTAGACCTTGTGGAGCAATCCGCTCTGTCTACCGTCGTGCATTCCAGTTGCGGTGCACACCGATGGCCCGTTCCTGCACGCCGCCTTGACACAGTTGACATCCTTGGCCGGCAGCCTGGCGCCGGACACCCTTATGATCGCTGGGCTGTGATCGAGGCACTCGGGACACCCTGGACGCATCGTGAGTGCACGGAGGAGTCATGGGTACACCCCGGTGCTACTGTTTGGGCATCCGGAATTCCTGCACCGCCGGGGGGGCGTGGACAACTTGCCGTACCTATCGCCCTCGGAACCCGTTATGCGCAGGATCCCCGGGCAACTGCGCAGCGGTTCCTCCCCGTCGACGGTGGAGAGCGTATGGCCATCATTCCTGCTTTGGCAGAGCAGGGCGACCATGGCTGCAGGCTGCTCGAATTCCCCCGCGATCGTTGCGTCCAGGATGGGCGAACCGTATCGCTGCATTCCGTCAACGAAGCCGTCGGCGATGGATTCGTCGCGCTGGTGCCGAATACCGAGCACGCATTAGTGGTGCTGCCAGAGAGTGCTGACATTGCCCCCGGCAGTTCCTTCCTGCAAGATGCCTTGGTGGGCCGTCACATCAATCCCTGTGATCTCTCGATGGCGGATGCCCTACTCATCGTCGAGGGCATCCGGTCCGAGGCAGATCCGGCTGCGATATGGGCAAGCGAGACAGAAAAAAGGCTCTCCCGAGACGTCGTTCGGCCGGTCTTGGGCACTGATGTAGGTAGCGACGTCAACTTTTTCACTCTGGGAGCAACATCGCTGCAGCTGATGCGAATCGTGCTGGTCACGAAGAAAATCTTCGATGTAGATGTACCGCTGTCCGAGTTCTTCAGCAGCCCGACCCTGCATACCCTCGCACAGTATGTAGTAGTCGCCGACAACGGCGGGAATGTCGAAGCGGCGATCGACGCGATCGATGAGTTGACCGAGGAGTTGTAATCATGAATGTCATAACCCCCGCGCAACATGACCGCCTGACCGAGGTGATGCTCGACCCGCGCCTCATGACACACGGCAGCTTAACTGCTGAGGTGCCCTCTCCTCTTTCGTTCGCTGACGTTGCCTCGACGTGGGCGCAGATCGTGCGTGAAGTCGGATTCGACCGGTGGCTTGAAGCCGACGGTGAATTTGCAGGAGTATTGGCCTCGCCAGGGAATCAACGAAATCGGATTGGGGGACAATACCCCGCCAGTAGTCGACCAGCCATGCGTACTATTGGTCGATAGCAAGAATGTTGTCTGTTCATTGTGTCTGAAGTACCGTCACAGCCACCTCGACGATTACACCGCCAGCCTCGTTTTGGATGAAACGGTTCGCCGAGCCACAGGTGAGGTGCCGCGCCGCCTGCGGACAGTGGATGAATACGTCGAGTGGGCATCGAGTCAGAACGCTGAAATGCGTGCGTATTGGTCTACCGCGATCGATAGCCTCGACGGCCCCACTCCTCTCTTCGGAGAGCATGTGGGTGTAACTGCACTGACGGGAACCCAGCTGGTCGAATTGTCACCGAACGTTGACAACGGGATCACGGCGCTGGCTGAGCGGTTCAAGTGCCCACGCAGCTGGCTCTTGGTGCTTGCCTGGGGGGTGGTGGTCAACAAGTTTCGTAACTCCGACATGTCTGCAGTGGGAGTGCGTCTCGACGCCCGCGGTGCACGGTTCACGGATGTCGCCGGTGTCTTCGATATGACCGTCCCGTTTGTCGTTAGCCTTGAACACTGTTCCTCGGACGATTGGCTTGCAGTTCAAGTCGACCGGATACGAACCCTTGCCGAAAACGTGCACCTAACGCGTCAGGAGCGGAATGTCGCCTGCGGCCGGTTGGGTGCGGCCGACCTCTTCGACACCGTGGTCGATGTCCGAGATTGGGATGGGGTACTTCTATCTGCGGCGCAGTCTGCTCCCATGAGTCTGCGTTTGATTGATGGCTACGTGGAAATGGTATTTGACCAAAAAGTGGTGTCTACCACCGAGGTTACGTCCATAGAACAGTCGGTGCAAAGCGTCCTGACACTGCTCACTACCGGGGTCGACGACATGTCTGCCATTACACTCCTTAGGGGTGGTTCCTTGGACACAGTGTTGCAACACAATGCGACGGACCATGAGTATCCGGGGGAGGTCTGTCTTCATCAGCTTTTCGAGGAACAGGTGTGTCGGTCACCAGACCGGGTTGCGGTAACCTTCGAGGGAAAAAGTCTAACTTATGGCGAGCTGGATGCGAGGGCGAACGCGTTGGCGCGCCGCTTACACAACCGTGGTATCGGCCAGGATGATATCGTCGGCCTCTGTGCCGAACCGAGCCTAGACCTACAAGTAGCGATCCTAGGAATTCTCAAGGCCGGTGCCGCCTACGCTCCGCTCGACCCGTACTTCCCTCCGGATCGACTCGAGTATCTTTCCAATGACCTGGACTGTCCAGTTGTGCTCGCCCAGCGGCACCTGATAGGCCTCCTTCCCGGCGTGACACCATTGGCGATCGAAGATCTGCTTCAGGATACCGACCTCACCCTTCCCGGTCCTGAAGTGCATGTAACCAAAGATAATCTTGCGTACGTCATGTACACATCAGGGTCTACCGGACAACCTAAGGGTGTACTCATTCAGCACGGCGGGGTTGTCAATTTTCTGTGCTGGTTGAGGAATCGTTACGAACTGCACCCTGAGGAGTCGGTGTTGCAGTGGACCGCATACAGTTTCGATGCGGCTGTCTGGGAGTTGTTCTGGCCATTGTCAGTGGGGGCGAGAGCAGTAATCGCCCCAGGGCGGATCCATGTCGACCTGCGGCGCTTTATCCAGCTGATCATCGAGAACGAGATCGTAGCACTCCATTTTGTGCCTGCCATGCTACAGACGTTCCTCAGCGCTGACGAGGCAAGCGCCTGCACGAGTCTGCGATACATCATTGCGAGTGGCGAGCCGATCTCCATGAATCTGCTCGAGCGTTTCCAGGCGAGAATGGATGCGCAGCTAGTAAACTTCTATGGTGTGACCGAGGTTTCGATAGATTCGACGTCATACACGTGCCCACCCGCCCAAGAAATCGATTTCGTCCGTTCGGGTGTGCCAAATTATAACACTCAAATCTATGTTCTTGATGCCTGGATGCAGCCGCTTCCGTTCGGTGCGAGGGGGGAAATCTATATTGGCGGGGATTCCGTGACTCGGGGATATCTGCGGCGGCCAGGAAAAACGGCCGAAAACTTCGTTCCTGACCCATTCCGCGGCGATGGTTCCCGACTGTATCGAACAGGCGACTTGGCGCAGTTGCTACCCGATGGGAATCTCAAGTTCCTTGGCCGCAACGACCACCAGGTTAAAATCCGAGGCATTCGTGTCGAACTACTGGAGATCGCGGCCGAGATCGAGGCATTCGAAGGCGTGCGTGAAGCCATCGTAGTTTCTACCGGCAGCGGTGCCGAACAGGGAATTGTGGCGTATGTGACTACTGACGAAGATGGGATCAATATGGGGGAACTGCGAACGGCACTCCTCAACACGATGCCGATCTATATGGTCCCGCACTCGTTCGTCGCTCTCGATGAGTTTCCCATCAACAGCAACGGGAAGGTTGACCGGTCAAAACTGCCGTCACCGAAGTCTAGACACAGCATGTCAGGACGCTTGCCTGTGGGTACCACTGAGGAAGCAATTGCGTCGATTTGGAGAAGGCACTTGGGTGTTCAACAGGTTGCGGCAGATGCAGATTTTTTCAGTGTCGGCGGGAATTCTCTGTTGGCTGCCTTGGTGATCGCTGACATTCGCGAACATTTCAGCACCGACCTGTCGCTTCGGGAATGGCTGGATGCCTCTACGATCGAAAAGCTGGCCATGGCCATCGATCGGAAGAAGGATGGCTCTATTGTCCAGGCTGCGATGAACGAAGTTCTGGACGAGTTCGGGATGTGACAGATGGATTCTGCCACCGCTGCGGTATTTGCCAAGTTGTCAAGACTAGGTGACAATGAACGTCGGGTAGTCCTGGATCGCTTGGAGGAACAAGGGTTTTGGACATTATTGGAGCACTCACCGGAGCGGCTTGACATGCCATCTCGGCTACTAACGTCGAAGCAGCGACAATTATGGATGCTTGATGCCGACGAGCATAATAATGGCTTTTATCACTGTTCGGCGATGTGGTTGGTATCAGCCGGAGCCACGGCCTGTGAGATGGCACTGTGTGACGTTATGAACAGTTCAGAGGTGTTCCACCGACGGATCGAAGGGCACTCGGAGTTGCCAGTGTTTGTCGATGTAGACCCCCCGCCCGTGCAGCAGGTTGCCCCCCCACGACACATCGTGGACCCATTGCCCTGGTGCATCGCAGACGCTGCGCGGCGCCACGATTTGCCTGTCTTGACTGCCGGGGCAGTGGCTGATGTCGTTGTTTACAAGTTAGATTCGCGGCGTTCTGTATTAGTCTGGTAGGACATGACGCCTATTTTGATCACCAAGGGCTCTGTACGGTGTTAGCCCCCGCCGTCGGACGTCGCTTGGTCGGAAAGCCGGTTCAGGAAGGGATTCGTATCAGCGACTTCGCTCATTGGCAGGATGCCAATCTGAAGATAGGTCCGTTGGGACGGCGGGTCGAGCGTCGACGTGGGGAGATCGCTGCGATGCCGCCAGCACCTCTCGAAGTCACTGGAGATAGGACTGGTGTCCGTCACCCGGTGTGGACAGCCACGCCTGAGCAGCAACAGCATATCAGGGATCGAGCGGCTAATGCCGGAGTGTCGTCTGCAGCGCTTCTGCTCGCCATATGGCAGTTCACTCTCTCAGAGTGGAATACCGCCTTTGCGGCTGTTCCGATTGGGAGTTGCACCACGGCACGCGTGCGACCCGAGCTGCGTGACACGCTAGGGAACCTTGCCAACACGTGTGTTGTCGTGCCTCCGGAAGCGACAGACGAGCTGCAGATGCAACCGCTCGACGAAAGGCGCTTGAGGTTCTTCCATCGTGCCCTGCAGGCGACGATATCCGATGTCGACCTGCCCTTCGAGATGGTGTTCCCTGCACGTCACGGACACGTGGAGGACGAACAGATCGGTGTTCGCTATACTTTCGTGGAATACGATGAGCCAACAGGACTGCTCAAAGAGGTCGATGTACCGGTTCGGACTGCCAAGTCCGCACTCGGCTGTGAAGTTAGATGGTCACACGCAGGGCTGGAGATTTGGCTAGATACCCGCCCGTCAGCCATTCGTGGGCGTGACGCTGCACGCCTGGCAGAGATGATGGCTGGTCGACTCGAAGAGATCTGAGGCGTTTCTGGGCGGGAGTGCATCGATCGTGGGGCAATTATACTATCTTTCACGGACCGTGAAATGCTGCGCCGTTGGTAGTTCTCGTGCCGCTATCTCGTCGGTCGCTTGTCGGATGCGCTCTGCCCAGTCGTCTTGGTGCTCGGAGAACAGCAGTCCGAGCATCGAACCAGTATGCGCTCCAACAACTCCCAGTGCCCCTGTTGTGGCACCGATTCGCTCCATAGTGGTGAAGGTCCGCTTTGGCAGAACATCTTGATTGATACGGATGCTCTCAGTGGCGAGTTTTGCGCTTTCTTTTATGTCCGATCGTTCCAGGGCGCGATGCATTTTTGACGCCAGATCTGCGAACGCTGATGCCAGATCCGCATCCTCTGAGTGCTCTAAGTGGAATCTTTTGGTGTCCACGATGTCACCCTCGTCGATGCCTACAATGCGATAGCGCAAATCGGTGGAATAGCGGTTCACTACCTGGTGGCTTCGCTGAAAACACAAAGCGATGGAACTGTTTAGGACGTAATCACCCCATTCGAACTCTTTGGCGACCAGACAGCTGAGAGCGTTTGCCACTGGCTCGGGAACATCCTCGTAGGCGGCCCCGATGAGCGCTGTGGTCGTGGCAAGGATATCGGCTGTGGAACTGGCACACCCTTTACCGATCGGAATGTTGCTGTCGATGGATACGGAAAAACGCTCGCTTATATCCAACAAGCACGCAAGTTTGTGTGCCGCTCTCATGGCACGGTCGCGCTCACGGCGAGTCTGTTCACACTGCTGCGGTTGTCCCAGCCGGATGACGGAGGTAGACTTCAGTTCTTCCACTGGGAGGGTGAAGAGGAAGTGTCGGTAGCTTCCGTCACCCTCGGCCAAGTACCCCTGCATAAACTCTCCGAAGGTGCCGTGAACCGTAGCGGCAGCCGAACTGGTCTGCTTTTTCTGCAGTGCAGATACTGGCTGCTGGGCGCTAGCGTATCTGTTTAGCCCGAAAGTTTCGCGCAACGGCGAACCATCCCACTCTACGCCAGTGGACCGTTGTTCCAGGCATGTTTCAGTGTGTCTAAGTCGAGTCGCCATTCACGTCAACCCTTCGCATTCCTATCCAGGATGTGAACACTGTGGCACTGACATGCGATGGTCTACCTCTTTCCTGTGCAATTTATGTTACAGATGCCAGGTGCGTGAAAGGTCTGAGGAGGATTCGGGGAGTCGCTGCGATGATCTAGTCATGAGTGAACACAAGGAACAGTGGTCTACCCCCTGATTCGATTCGAGATGCCCACGAGCGGCTGTTAGCCCGCGCGACAGGGTGGCAGCCGCCGGCTGCGTACGGAATTGCCTACCTACCGGAAGGGGCGGGGGGGCCAAACGAGCCGTTCCCGGTAGTGAACGTAGGAAGCCATTCGATCCCTGCTACGGTCCTTGGGCTCGTCACCGGACATCGGTCGGGATCGGCGACGTACATTCTGGACCGTGCCTCTCTCTATCGCGCGATTAAGGAGCTGGAACCCGCGGAGGCCGCGGTGATGTACCCGCACCCCAACCTATACGCCTGGAGAGACGTCGCAGCCCGTATGGGAACAGGGCGGCAGGACGCAGTGGTGGCGGTCTTCGTGGGAGACTTGGAAGATACCCCCTCAAGCGCCTACGACAAGGCCTTCAGAGAACAGATCGCCGCCGGTGATCGTGCGGCTCCCTACGAAAACCGCTAAGGGGACGGCTTTGCGGATGAGAGACTATCAGTGTTGGCAAGGGGATGACGCGAACTGAGCTTGACCGTGAGTATTCGCCGAGCAGTATTGCACCAGATGCGCCGGCGATGCGACAGCAGTACGCGTTGCGTTCGTTATACGCGAGGTGGAGATTGTGCCCGCTTGTGGATCTCAGGTATGGGGAACACCCGTGCGAAGCGCTCGACATGTTTCCCGGTCAGGGCAAGTCGCCCCTCGTTGCCTTTGTTCACGGGGGACACTGGCAAGAGTCGGGCAAAGGTGAAGGGGCGTTCCTGGCAAACTACATGGTTAGCTCTGGCTGTGCCTTCGCCGCTATCGGCTATGGTCTCGCGCCGGCAAGGACACTGCCACAGATGGTCTCCTCTGTCGCACGAGCTATCGATTGGCTCGCCGAGAATGCTCGCACTTATGGGGCCGACCCTCAGCGTCTTATCATGGTGGGAAGTTCCGCAGGTGCCCACCTGATTTCCGCGGCGCTCTGCGTCACCACGTATCGCGCACGTACGCGGCCACATGGTGCTGTGCTCTTGAGTGGCGTCTATGATCTGGCTCCCTTACGTGTCTGCTATGTCAATGATCGAGTGGGGATGGATGCACAGATGGTCGAACTGTTCAGTCCGATCCGCCATCTTCCAATCATGGTAGACAACGTGCTGATCGCTCGTGGCGAACAAGAGACGAGTGAGTATGGGCGTCAGCATCGTGATTTCGTGACGGCAGTTCGCGACTGTACAGCAGACGTCACGAGTTTGATCGTGCCAAACCGAGATCATTTCTCGGTGGTATTCGATTTAGCCAACCCTAGATCGGATCTCGGCCGTGAATTTCTTCGCGTCGTCGAGGGTGGGAACTCGGGAGGGGCATGGGTGGTGTTTCAAGTGGCGGTGGGTAGTTTCCGTGGCTGGTTGTGGGTTGTAGAGTGTGTTGTTGCGGATCATGGCGTGCAGGGGCAGGATGCGGCGGTGGGCCAGGCCGTCTGGGGTGTGTGGTGTTTTTTTCGGGCTGGGGTTTTTTCTTTCCTTGAGTCGATAGGATGGAGACCATGTCAGCAGTGAAATACTCGGAGGAGTTCAAGGCGCAGGTCGTGCGTGAAGTCGTCGAGAAGGAACGCACGATAGCGTAAGTGGCCGCCTCATACGACCTTGTTGCCCAGACGGTAGGTAACTGGGTCGCAAGATATAAAAAGGAGCATGCTACCGACCGGCACCGCGAGAAAGCCTCCGAGTCGGCTGAGATAGCAAAGCTGAGAGCAGAGGTCCGTGAGCTGCGTCAGGAGAATGAGTTCCTTTAAAAAGCAGCCGCATTCTTCGCCAGGAACGACCGTGATCGAGCGCTACGAGCTGATCAACCGCGAAGAAGGCTCCTACCCCATCTCCTTGATGTGCCGGTGGTCCAGTGTCTCTAGATCTGGGTACTACTCCTGGCGCGACCGACCCCAGTCGCAGACGGCCGTCCGGAGGGAGGAGCTGGCCATTATGATCAAGAGCATTTTTGAGCACTCCGATGGCACCTACGGGTACCGGCGCATCCACGTGATTCTGGAGCGGCGTGGTGTGCTGGCCGACGGGGCCACGATCCGCGCCATCATGCGTGACCTGGGGCTGAAGGCTGCCGGGCCACGGGCAAAGGTCCGCACCACGGTGCCGGCCCAGGACCTGGATGAGCGACCGGACCTGCTCAGGCGGGACTTCACCGCAGATGAGCCCGGCAAGAACCTGTGCGGAGATATCACCTATGTCAGGACGTGGGCTGGGTTTATCTATCTTGCGACCGTTCTGGACTGCTGTACCAAGAAGGTGGTGGGTTATGCGATGGCCGACCACATGCGTACCTCCCTGGTGTGCCAGGCCATTGACATGGCGGTCAGGAGATGCCCGGTCGAGGAGGGTGTGACGATCTTTCACTCGGACCGAGGTAGTCAGTACACGTCTCAAAGATTCCTGGACCACCTCAACTCCTATGGCATTCGTCCCTCGGTGGGGCGTACGGGGGTTTGCTGGGACAATGCGTGGGCGGAGTCGTTCAATGCCACGCTGAAGAATGAGAGAGTCCACCGGATGGTGTACCCCACGAAGGACAAGGCGGTCAAGGATATTGCCTCGTGGATCGAGCTGACATACAATCATGTTCGCCTTCACTCAGCCCTGGGATACCGCACCCCTAACGAGGTCGAACGCGAGTTCCTAGGCTTAACGAAGGCAGCCTGAAACACAAACAAGCACCGTCCGAAAAACACCCAGCAGTCCAGGCGCTAGTCACCCGTACTCGGCCCATCCCGCCATGGCTGAGCGCATCACAGTGGGTCGTGAGCGGGCGCACTCGATGGGAGTGGAGTCGACCAGCCAGACGGTGTCGTCGTCAACGCGCGAGCCCCGACGCAGGGCGGCGCATACCCGGGTCATGGTGGGTGGGGTCAGGTGGTGTTTGCACCGTTGATGATGTCGTTGAGTTTCTCAGTTGGGGTCTGTCCGTTCAAGACGATGCGGGGTCGGCGGTTGAGGCGGTCCTGGATGGCTTGGACCTGGGTGTCGGTGACATCGGTGAAGCTGGTGCCTTTGGGGAGGTAGTCGCGGATCAGGCGGTTGGTGTTCTCGTTGGTGGGGGCGCTGCCGAGGGCTGTGGGGGGTCGGCAAGTAGACCGGGATGTCGGTGGCGGCGGTGAAGTCGGCGTGCCGGGCCATCTCGCTTCCCTGGTCCCAGGTGATCGAGGCCCTCACGGCTCGGGGCAGGTCAGCGACCATGGTCTGCAAGGCGGTGGTGACGGTCTGGGAGTCGTGGCCGGCGCCCAGGCGGTGTATGAGCACGAAGCGGCTGGTGCGCTCCACCAGGGTGATCAGGGCGCTGCGCCCGCCGGCGCCGATGACCAGGTCGCCCTCCCAGTGCCCTGGCACGGCCCGGTCGGCGGCCTGGGGCGGGCGCACACTGATCTGGGCCCCCTCGATCCAGGGGCGGTTGGATCTGCGGGGCAGGCCGGCCAGCGGTGAGCGGGGCAGGCGCCGGGTGCGTCCTGAGCGCAGGGCCTTGTCCACCCGCAGCTGCTGGCGCAGGCTCCCGGCGCCCTGGACGTAGAGGGCCTGGTAGATCTGCTCATGGGATATACGCATGGACTCATTGTCGGGGTGGGCCCAGCGCAGGCGCGCACTGATCTGGCGGGGCTGGCCCCGTCCTCGAGCAGGGCCACCACCTCGGCGCGCAGGACGGGATCGGCGTCGAGCCTCCTGGTCTTGGGGCGGGCCAGGCGCTCCTGGGCCGCAGCTGAGGGCCCCCGGGGGCCCGGTAGACCCCGTCAGGGTCGGTGTTGCGGGCGATCTCCCGCCAGACGGTCTGACGGCACCGCCCCAGGGCACGGGCGATGGCGGCGGCCGACTCCCCACGGGCCCGGCCCTGAGCGATCAGGACCCGTTCGGCGTCGCTGACGCGCTGCCCGCCCGACCCGCCCAGCGCAGGCCGACGCCGACCAGCCCTCACGCCCCCGCCGCCCCGACGAGCGCCCCGACGAGCGTCCCGACGAGCGTCCTGATGCTGTTGCTGCGTCCTCCATGGCCTGATCGTGCCAGTACCGCCTGGCGGTGTCCCGACTCACCCCGGCCTCGGCTCCCGCCCGGGTCAGGGACGCTCCGGCCAGGACGGCCTGAACGACCTTAGCGCGTCTGGCCTGGTCGGCCTCGAGCGTGCCGCCTTGGAGCCACGCACCAGCTCCACCCCGCCGCCTGGCACCACCGGCTCACCGTCCCACGCCGGTACCCCAGAACCCGACCCACCGCCGAGGCCGACTCACCAGCCACCACACGCGCCACCGCATCACGACGCACATCCTGACCAACCCCAGAACCAGTCACAAAACACCCCTCCCACGAGTGGTGCATCCACCACCAGACCCCACCGTGGCGGTCAGTGAGTGGACGCGCTTGTTGTAGCCGGACTGGCCCGGCACTCGGGGGAACATGGCGCGCAGGTCGGTGTCGGTCCTGAGGTGGCGTATCCAGCGGGTCTCGCTGGTGTAGCCCAGCAGGGCATTTACGACCGCCAGCGTGATGATCTCGGCGTCGCTGGTCACCGCAGTGATACCGACTTGTGGGCGTGGTGGCAGGACCTCGGGATGGTCCCCTTCAGCAGATCATCGACAGTGACGTACAGTGCGGTGGCGACGGCCTCCAGGCCGGTGTCCATGAGAGAGCCGTCCTTCCCAGCAGAAGCGGTGAGATCTGGTGTAACACCACCGATCCTGCGAGGCCCTCACCCCATTGCCCAGCACCCACGCCGACCCACACCCTGTCAAACCCAGGGCGACTCACTCGCATGCATCGCCAGTATCGACCGACTTACATAACAGCCCATGAGACATACCCTCACCGGATCGCTTTCACGGCCGAAGCGATCCGGTCGTGGGTGTTATCCCAACGCTCACGGTAGGGTAACACCTGTTCGCGATGCCGAGCGGCTGAAGACTCAAGGGCATGGATATGAGAATTGACGGTGGACGGAGATGGCCCACCGCCGAATCTCGCTGCCGCCGCGATGGAGGCAACATCGAGGTCTTGGACCTCCTTGTCGGCGGGAAGCCGGGCAGTATCTCGCCAATAAGTGGTGTGTGATTGTTCGTAGATTCACGAACGGCGCTGCCCACCAGGTTGTGGGCAACCCGGAAGCCGCAGTCGAGTTCCAAAGCGATCTGATTCGCCAGTTCAGTGGCGTGGACGTTGCCCACCTCTGCCCGCCGCACCATGGCCTCCTGCTGGGGTGCCGCATGTTCTAGGATCAGTCTCGTCAACCGGAGAGACTCCACGGTTGCATCAATCGCATCGGCAGTGTATCTAGTCGCTTCGGTGTGCACAGCGATGTTGTTACTGAAGGGTGTCTTTTGCATGCCTGCGGCGAGTGTCGTCAACGCCCCCAGCGGCGCGGCTGCTCGTCCCACGACGTGTTCCAGGAGGTAAGGGTTACGCTTTTGAGGCATCATCGAGCTAATTCCCACGAGATTATCGGGGAGGGTCAGTAGAGGTGGGTCTGTCCCGAGCCAGGCGGTCAGATCCGTGGCGACTCGGCTCGCGAGCGTCGCTGTCGAAAGGGCGACGTTCATGAGGCGCAGAAACGTGGTACGGGATGCGACGGCGGCCAGTGAGTTTGCGGCGCAACGGCTGAAGCCGAGCAACTCTGCCGTGCGTTCCGGGTTGATCGGTAACGTCGTTCCTCCGGCAGCACCGGCACCTAGAGGATTGACGTCCACGTCGTCGAAGAGGAGGCGGGCATGGCGTAGGTCAAGGTCCAGCTCACTGGCGACGCCTGCCAAGTAGTGTCCGTAGGTGCCTGGGAGCGCGGGTTGTCCGTGAGTGAAAAGCGGCATCGTCGTGGTTCGGTAACGTGATGCCTGCCGGAGTAACATGTCCTGCAACTCGAGTGCCTCGGTGTCGAGTTGCACAAGAAGGTCACGCGCAGACAACTGCGCCAACGTAGCGCTCAAGTCATTACGGGACCGTGCCGTGGGGAGCCAGCCGGCCACATCCGGTTCAAGTTGTTCGGCCAGATAAGACTCGTACATGAGGTACCAGCCGCGCTGCCCCGGCCGTTCCCTCAAGGGCTCAAACCCTTGGGACTCGAGGAGATCAATCTGGTCGAGGATGGCGTGGGCGACGTCGGCGCTGACCAGTCCCGCCTCCAGGAGCATCAGCATGTGTGCCCGATCGATATCGACGGACATGGCAATTTCGCCGCCGAGTGCCCTGTCGATTCCCGGTTGTAGTGCAATGTTGTGTGCCTCAGGCATTAGAACCTGGGAAAGGCGGAGCGCTTCAGTCATGGATGGAGCTTCTCCAAACTGTGACGGATCAGTGCCTGTTCTGCCCTGTTGGCAGCGACGATTGGACTGTAGCCGGTGCCGATGGCATAGTTTTTCCGATCACGGAAATCACCGAACGGACTCTTCACCGTCGACTCGGTTCCAGTACCGTCAAGAATGATGTGTGGGTCGGAACCACCTGCCGGGTCATATGAGGTCACGCGGGTGGTTAGGTCCCAGCGGATCGCCGCCGCCTGATGCAGCGTCGGGGTGAGGTCCACCCCTGCGCCGGTGAGTTGGCACAGATGGGCGTCGAGCATATCCACTCCCGTTGCGAGTTTCACCAGAGTGGTGATAAAGCCGCCAGGGAGGCGCGGGTTGACCTCGATCACGGTAGGGGCATCGTCTAGTCTAAGTTCCACGTGGGCGTCCTGGTGGTCGAGGCCAAGGGCGTACAGAGCAGCGACTGCCTCCTTGACCACCGCGACGAAGTCACGGCGATCAAGGGTGGCGGGGTGATCGTGGCCGATTTCGACGAAGGTTGGCAATTCTCCGAGGTGAGTTTCAGACACGCCGACAACCGCTCCGGCAAGGATCTCGACGGAGAATTCCCGTCCCCACACGGCCTTCTCGATAAGGACACGAGCAGCGCGGGGTTCTCCTCGTTGGTCGAAGGAGTCAGTCAGCAAGGCAGTCGTGTGCTCTCTAGCGTGGGCAGGGGTAGCACACCACCGTACTCCCACCGATCCAGTCCCGTTCACTGGCTTGACGACGACGCTACTCCCCAATATCTCGGCGGCACGCTCGGCCTCGTCCGGTCGCGTTACGACGAAGAACTCGGGCACGCTGACGCCAGTGCCGGCCAACACCTGGCGTTGCACGCCCTTGTCTCGACAGCGTGCGATCGCCTCAGGGTCTGGTCCGCGCAGGCCGAGGGAAGCAGCGACCGAGGCAGCCACCTGCAGGTGACGATCCGCCGTCGAGGTCACCAGGGCAACGGATCCCTTCGGCAGCGAAGAACGCACTACTGCGAGGACATGGTCGGCGTCGAGGGTGTTTGTAACGATCGTGCGCACCTTCTCGTGGAAAGGGTAACGTGCCGCGTTCGAGGTGATGAGCAGGGGAGTCAGGCCGTGTTCGCGCGCCTTCGCGATAAGCTCCTCGCCGTTGCCGGTGGTATTGCTCTCCACGAAAACTGCCCATGTTTCCGCCGGTGAACTGGTCATGTTCGGGTCTGCCATGCATTCCTCCTTTGCCATCGCATTACGCTCCAAGTTCCGGCTCTCTGCGCCTGAGCGGGGGTTGTCACGACGGACGGTGTCTCCGCAGCGGCACCACTTGCGTGCAGTTCTCGCCACAAGGGGTCATACACTGTGTCTAAGTAACGCTCGCCCTCGTCGGGCATGATGACCGCCACGCTGGAGCTAGGTGTCGTGCCTTGATCCAACTGCCGACGAGATACGCTGCACCACTGGTTGGGCCGCGGAACAAGGCCTCGTGCCGGAGGAGGTCCAGTGATCCGCGGGCGGCTTCGTTGAGGTTTACCCAATGAATAGTGTCGAAGGTGGTGTGGTCGAGATTTGCCGGCATGAGGCTGTTCCCCAGGCCGCGGAAGGTACGTGGACGGTCCTGCATGCCGAAGAGCATACTTCCGTGCGTGTCGATGCCGTGAACCTGGAGCGGGGAGCTGAGCTCGCGTAGTCGTCGGGCAATGCCACACATCGAGCCTCCGGAGCCGACGCAGCCAACGAGGTGATCGACGTGCCCAACCTGTTCGTGGAGATGTTCGGCCACGACCGTGTAAGAGGCCGGGTTACCGGGATTGTCGTACTGCCGGGGGACGAAGCTGTCAGGGATCTCTCGACTGCGCAGGGCGAGGCGGTCCAGCCTAGCCTGTTGGTAGCCCCCATATGGAGATGGCTCGTCGACGATATCGATCTCTGCGCCGAGAGCCTCCAGCTTGTTACGGAAACGTCGGTCGACGACGGGATCGGTCACGATCGTGAGGCGCAAACCGCGCATCGCGCACACCATCGCCAGGCCGAGGCCCAAGGTCCCGGAAGTAGTCTCTATGATGTGCGTTCCCGGTGTTACAAAACCTGAGGCTATACCCTGATCGATCATGTGCCTCGCCGGAAGCAGTTTCATAAGGGAGAAGCAGACGGCGTAAATACCGTCGGTGAGCCGTATGATATGCGGCCGCTCGTACGTCTCGATACTATCACAGAGGACAGGAGACAAGTTGCCTGGAGTATCGGTCATTAGACTTGCACCTATTCCCAAGTCATGAGAGAGGCAAGTTTTCGAACGGTCTGATTGGTGAAAAATTCCTCGGCTGTCACAGGAGATCCGGCTTCAGCTAGGGCAGCCATAACCGCCATGCTGTGCAGAGAGTCTCCGCCGAGAAGGAAGAAGTTGTCGTCCATTCCGACGCGGTCGATGTCCAAGACGGACCCCCACAACTCCGCGAGCCACGTCTCTGTTTGGGTGCGTGGGGCGGTGTACTGCCCCGAGACCGGGCAGCTCGTCTCTCGACGACCACAGCGGCGGCAGCGATGATCGATCCACCTTGCCGTTGGGATCCAGGGGCAAGGTGTTGAGAATTTTAAGCCCGGACGGAATCATGAAGTCGGGCAACCGATTCGACAACCAATCGAGCAAGGAGGTGCCGGAGATAGCGCTGTTTGGAGTGAGTGAGACATAACCGGCTAGGCGCTTGTCTCCGGCAGCATCATCACAGACCCGGACAGCTGCCGCGGTTACCTCGGGATGCGAAGCGAGGGTCGACTCGATCTCGGGTAGTTCGATCCGGTGTCCACGCACCTTGACCTGCCGATCGATGCGCCCATGGATGTACCACAGGTTCCCCGACTGCGACCCAAGGTCGCCGGATCGGTAGGCACGTCCACCAGGTAAGGTGGATGTTGGATCCGGAACGAACCTCTCGGCGGTGAGACGTGGTTGGTTCCGGTATCCGCGCGAGACGCCTGCCCCACCAATGAGGATCTCGCCTATAGGTTCTCCCCCCTGGGTGTCGATAATGAGCGTCTCCCCCCGCGGCGCTGTTCCGATTGGGACGGAGGGGTGGTTCACTGGCTTGTCCGTTGCGTACAGCCCAGAGAATGTCGTGGTCTCCGACGGGCCATAGGCGTTGATGAGAACCTCTTGGACGAGTTCGGTCGCTCGGTCGAACTGTTCTGGCCCGAGGACATCGCCTCCTGCAAGGAGACGGCGAACCTGGGTGAGGGCGTCCGGCCGATGTTCGACCATGAGGTGGAAGACACCTGTGGTAAGGAACATCCCAATCGAGGTTTGCGGTGGCCGTCGCATCTGCGAGGGTGGTGATGTCGCGTCCACTGGGCATGATGACGAGCGTCGCGCCGTTGCACAGTGCACCCCAAATCTCGAACGTGGCGACGTCGAAAGACATGGAGACGGTTTGTGCCACACGTTCGCCCGAACGAATGCCCAGTATTGGCTCGTCTAGAAGGGCGCATATGTTGCGATGCTCAACCATGACGCCCTTGGGGGTCCCTGTCGACCCCGACGTATACACGGTGTAGGCGAGTCTGGCCTGATCGATCGGTGCGGGGGGTACCGGCGCTGCCGTTATCATCTCGAGATCGATATCACTGTTCTCCAGGACGACGGTGCAACCAGAGTCCTCAATCATCGAACGTTGTCGGGGCGAGGGATACGCCGGATCCACGGGAACATAGCACCCGCCCGCCTTGAGCGTGGCGAGAAACGCAACTACCGCGGCAGCTCCACGAGGGATTTGCACAGCGACTGGTTCCTCTGGCTCGAGTCCTCGCCTCAGTAGCTCGTGGGCGACAGCATCGGAGACGCTGTCGAGTTCTGTGTAAGTCAGGGTACGGCCGTGCTCCTCCACAGCGACGGTGTCCGGAGTGTGCTTGACCCATTCTGCGAAGCGGGCATGCACGAGTCGAGATCTGGACAATTCGGCCTCCTGCGCATCAGTTGATCACGTCGTGATAACAGTATCGGCGTGAATTCCGGCGCTACTCGGTCTCGAAGTAACTGCGACAGAGATGAGGGGGCGTGCCACCTCGTCCCACACCGCCTTAGGTCCCTGGGTGGTCACCACTGTGGCTGTGAGCTCACGCTCCAGGTGCTCCCAGACTCCGCAGACCCGCCAGGAGCGGAACAGGGCGTAGATCCTCCACCAGGACCCGTAGCGATCCGGGACATCGCGCCACGGGCAGCCGGCCCTGGCGCGGTAGCGCACCCCGTCGAGCGTGCCTCGTAGGCAGTATCTGCGCGGTCGGCCGCTGACAGGCGCCTCGGGCAGCAACGGGGCCAGCACCTCCCACTGCGCATCGGTGAGGTCATGACGACATCCAGCGCCTGCCTCTATCCTGGACAACTGAGGCATCCGGCTCGATCACGAGATGACTTGACACCACCCGTGATACCCCGGAGGCCTCACCCACACCCAGACACCACGCCGCCTCCACCCCACATTTCACAACCTCACGGGGAAGTACAACTAGCCTCGAGTTTTGGGTGTGTGGTGTGTTTTCAGGCTGGGGAGTTTTTCTTTCCTTGAGTCGATAGGATGGAGACCATGTCAGCAGTGAAATACTCGGAGGAGTTCAAGGCGCAGGTCGTGCGTGAAGTCGTCGAGAAGGAACGCACGATAGCGTAAGTGGCCGCCTCATACGACCTTGTTGCCCAGACGGTAGGTAACTGGGTCGCAAGATATAAAAAGGAGCATGCTACCGACCGGCACCGCGAGAAAGCCTCCGAGTCGGCTGAGATAGCAAAGCTGAGAGCAGAGGTCCGTGAGCTGCGTCAGGAGAATGAGTTCCTTTAAAAAGCAGCCGCATTCTTCGCCAAGGAACGACCGTGATCGAGCGCTACGAGCTGATCAACCGCGAAGAGCTCCTACCCCATCTTTTTGATGTGCCGGTGGTCCAGTGTCTCTGAGATCTGGGTACTACTCCTGGCGCGACCGACCCCAGTCACAGACGGCCGTCCGGAGGGAGGAGCTGGCCATTATGATCAAGAGCATTTTTGAGCACTCCGATGGCACCTACGGGTACCTGCGCATCCACGTGATTCTGGAGCGGCGTGGTGTGCTGGCCGACAGGGGCCACGATCCGCGCCATCATGCGTGACCTGGGGCTGAAGGCTGCCGGGCCACGGGCAAAGGTCCGCACCACGGTGCCGGCCCAGGACCTGGATGAGCGACCGGACCTGCTCAGGCGGGACTTCACCGCAGATGAGCCCGGCAGAACCTGTGCGGAGATATCACCTATGTCAGGACGTGGGCTGGGTTTTATCTATCTTGCGACCGTTCTGGACTGCTGTACCAAGAAGGTGGTGGGTTATGCGATGGCCGACCACATGCGTACCTCCCTGGTGTGCCAGGCCATTGACATGGCGGTCAGGAGATGCCCGGTCGAGGAGGGTGTGACGATCTTTCACTCGGACCGAGGTAGTCAGTACACGTCTCAAAGATTCCTGGACCACCTCAACTCCTATGGCATTCGTCCCTCGGTGGGGCGTACGGGGGTTTGCTGGGACAATGCGTGGGCGGAGTCGTTCAATGCCACGCTGAAGAATGAGAGAGTCCACCGGATGGTGTACCCCACGAAGGACAAGGCGGTCAAGGATATTGCCTCGTGGATCGAGCTGACATACAATCATGTTCGCCTTCACTCAGCCCTGGGATACCGCACCCCTAACGAGGTCGAACGCGAGTTCCTAGGCTTAACGAAGGCAGCCTGAAACACAAACAAGCACCGTCCGAAAAACACCCAGCAGTCCAGGGATCAGCATCGCCAGGATCGTGCGCAAGCTACGCGGTCTGCAGGCAGGGGGTCGGCAAGGTCGGTGGGTGGTTGTCCGATCTCTAACAGGTCTGGTGTGTTGGTGCGGGCGCGGCGTGAACCGCATGGTGACGATGAAGGCGTCTACTCAATCCCGTCACCAGCGAGGTCACGCCGCCATGTCATCTTCCACGACGACCGCCTTGTCGCGCCAGCCCCTGGCCCAGGTTCTTTAGGAACATTACCGATCCCCGCGACAGGCGCGGAGTGCGCCACAGTCTGCTTACGGTGCCGTCCCCGGCCGTGACGGGGGTGCTGGCCGGTTGTCGGAGCCTGACAGCGATATGGGAGCACATCACCGACCTGACCGCCGCCGACCTGGAGGCCGTGGGCCTTCAGGTCGGACAGGCTCTTGCGTCGGAGTCGACCATCCGGCGGGTGCTCCAGGACCTGGCCTCCATGGATTTCGACACTCATGTGAGACCCCTGGTTCTGTACACGTACCGGCACCATCGCCGGCCGCAGAGTCATCGCAATGGACAGTAAGACCATGCGCGCGGCCCGCACAGGCAAGGACCCGGCACCTCATCTCCTGGCGGCCCTGGACCAGGCCACGGGCACTGTCCTTGCCCAGGCACGTGTGGCAGAAAAGTCCAATGAGATCCCCGCGCTCAGGGAGCTGCTCAAGCCCCTCGACCTGGACGGGGTGGTGGTGAGCGCCGATGCGATGCACACCCAAACCGATACCGCCGAGTAGACCCGCCCAGCAGGGCGGTCACTACGTACTCACGCCTCTGGGCAATCAGAAGACCCTGCGCAGGACACTCAAGAAGCCGCCCTTCAAGGACGTCCCGTCCACCTCCCGGGGCGACGTCTCTCACGGGCGGCGAGTACGGCGCACCGTCAAAGCGGTCGAGGCTCCCACCTGGGTGGACTTCCCCGGAGCGGCTCAAGTAGTCCAGGTCCGGCGCACCCGAACCACCAAGGATCGCAGGAGCGCGGGCAAGAACGGCGGCGGTAGCGCCAAGAGGACGACTGTGGAGGTGGTCTACCTGGTCTGTTCCCTACCCATGGGCCAGGCTCAACCCGAACAGGTTGCCGCCTGGGTCCGGGGACATTGGAAGATAGAGAACCGGCTCCACGTCGGTCCGTGACGTGGTCTTCAACGAGGATCACCACCAGCTGCGCACCGCTAACGGCCCCGAGAACATGGCCGCCCTAAGGAACCTGGCCACCTGGCCTCATCCGGCTCTTTCACGGCCCCAGTGCCTGTATCGCCTCAACCACCAGATCCCTGTCACGACAACCAAAACGCGCCATCAAGTTACTCACCCAGCCAACCACCTAAACCGACTTTGCCGCCCCCCTGGTTTCCGGCCTCAGAGCACCATCGACCTGGGCATTTTTGACCCAGGTGCGTAGAGCCTCGGGATGGACGCCCAGCTCCTCGCCGATCCGACGGATCGCGCCCTTTGCCCGCGCCGGGTCAGCCAGCGCCTCCAACGCCCGTCCTCGTAACCCGTTCGCGAAGCTCATCGGGGTACTTCTTCTGTCCCATGACAGCGATCCCTCCGCGTCATCACCGCCTCCATCAAACCCAGGGCGACTCACTCGCATGCATCGAGCACCGGCGATGAGCGGCATCTCCTGAACGAGGGGCGTGATAGCCATCTCATCTGCGCCGTGATTTGACTACCCGGCTCGCAGAGCGTCCCTGGTTCGGCAGATCGTCTCTCTGAAACGTTCCGGTCGCACCGCACTCGACATCCGCAGTTCAAGGATTCCCTCGGACTCCAGTGAGGAATGTAGTCCACTGCTAGCGGCGAAAGTACTTAACGGATAGCAGGAGACCTCTCGCTCAGCAAGTGCAACACACATTTGGCGTTCGTCTGTCACACCATGTTTGAAGCGGAGTGCGACAACGCTGTTGATACCAGGGTGATCCTTGGTGTCCCATAACCAATGGTCACTCAAGGCGGCCTTAGCTGCGGCAAAGTTCTGCTCAGTGGCAACGCGCATCTGACGGAGTTCATCGGCGTGTGCGCGATCGGACGACGAAACGTCATCGCCCCCCCTATGCAGACGGGCCGATATCTGTAACTCCTGGGCAGCTGTTCCGGACAGCAGCATGGGTGGGCAACCACCGAGGCCGGAGAGTGCGATTCTCCGGATTAGTGCGTCCGAAGCTAATAGGTAGCCAGTGCGCAGTCCACTGATAGCCCTTCTTTTGGAGAGGCTATCGATGACAACGCAGGTACCTTCCTGAATCCACTCGTCCATCTGAGGACAGGTCCCCGAAGGCATCGGAAAGTCTGGTAAAGCGCTGTCTGAAAGGATCTTGTCGATCAAAACCTTTCCGCCGACACTGATGGCAGCAGCGCAGATGGCGCTGAGTTCGTCTGGACTGAACACAGTGCCGGTGGGATTGTTGGGCGAACTGAGGACGAGCAGGTCGGGATGGCAGGCGGAGACTGCGGCGATTGCTTCGTCTGCGCTGGGAACGAACTTTCCCGGCACACTCGACCACATTTCCCGGAAGCAAAACCCCGACTCGACGAGTGCCTGGAATATCAGTGGCACCTGTGGTCCCAGGACTAGTGCTGTCGCATCTTCGGGCGAAGATATCGCCCCTAATGCACTCTTGAGGCCAATGTGAGCTCCATAGGTGACGGCGATGTTGTCCTGCGAGAGGGACCATCCGTTCACGACATTCTCATATTCGGTGACCGCTTCGCGGAGGCAATCGTCGCCCAATGGGCCAGTATAGGTGTTGATCTCCCAGTAATCCTCGGAATCGAACGTTCGCAGTGCCTCAGTAAATATGCTAGGCGGCGGGAGTAAGTTGGTTCCCGAGCTGAGCTCGAAAGCTGCAAGGTGGCCACCATCGGGCTGTAGATACAGATGGTGGTCGAGCCAGTAGTACAGAGACGCTTGCCATTCGACGGAAGCCAGCAAACGGCCGAACCGGCCGCGCGTCGGCAGGCCAACATTAGCAGAATTGGCAGTTCCTGAATTCACAACCACAGCGTAGTCCCTCCCAAGGGGTGATCGTGCTGCTGGACGCAGTTCACATGTCTATAACATAACAGTCTCATGCGGTTGAGTCGGTGCGCCGTGCTCTTCCTTTCCAAGTCTTTCCGCTGCGTGACAGCAACGACACAGATTCTCCGCCAGTATCCGCCGGAAGTCTTAACTTGCGGTGCAAATCCCTAAACCGTTGGAGGACAAACATGTTCAACCCCAAGGTGCTTGTTGCCGCCGGAGCGGCGCTCGCCACAGCCATATGCATCGTTGGCACTCCCGTGCATGCGGCTGTTCCTACCACGGCGTCGAAGGTGGAGTGGAGGGAGTGTGGCGACAACGTTCAGTGCGCCATGCTGCCGGTGCCATTGGATCATCAGGCGTCGTCCAGGACAAGCAGAACGATTTCGCTCGGCATGTCCAAGCGGTCTGCGACCGGTGAGCGTCGCGGCACCATCATTATCACGGCCGGAACTCAGAACGGCGGAGCGACCTCCCTTGTGCATCAGCTCCAGCCCAATCTGAAGGCAATGAACGTGCACTATGACCTCGTTGGTGTGGATACCCGAGGCGTGGGGCGCAGTTCACCCGCGGTGTTATGCACCACTTTCGAGGAGAATCGTGTCTTTGAGGCGCCACTGTCGGCATCCCAAACGACAACTGACCGTGAGGCGCGAATTACAGAGGCTAGGAATATCGCGGCCAAGTGTCGAGAGCGAAGTGGAGATTTGCTCCCGTACATGGGAACTACGCAATCTGTCGAGGATCTCGAGAGAAGTACGTGTCGCCCTCGGTGAGCCGCGGCTCAATCTACTGGCGATGTCGCAGGGGTCTGTGCTTGGGCAGGCGTATCTCGCGCACCACGGTGACCATATGGACAAGCTCATCCTGGATTCGCCCTTCGATAGTAAGCAATGGGTCCAACACCCTTTCGCGTTCGATCGTGACCAAATGGTGGCGACCGAGCAAACTTTGGACACGTTCTTCTCTTGGTGCAAGAAGAATCCAGCCAACTGCAGATTCGGAACCGGTGATCCCCGAGCTGCCTTCGAGCGCATGCTGGCGGACAAGCGGCGGACGCGATTGGAGAATCCTGGGCATTGGGATCTGCTCACTGACGGAGCGCTAATCGACATGATAAGTGGTGGGATGATATCCCCGCCCACCTGGCCGCAGTTCAGCCGTTCCCTGGAAGATCTGTCGAAGTCCTCAGCAACCCCAGTGCAGCTGCAGACAGGCTGGGACACGGCTTTCAGCGAGTACTACTCCGAGAGTTGCCTCGATAGGGCGCTCCCCCGAGATGTGGCCTCCTACGATAGAGCATTGAAAGAGGCGAAACTAGCGGCGCCATACCTTGGCGGTCGCTACGGCTACGCAGAGTTTAAGTGCCAGCAGTGGCCGGTCGCTCCCAAGCCGCTGACCGATGCATGGCTTAACCCCGCACATGTTGACGTACTTGTGCTGTCTGCCCGCCACGATCCCCTCGCTCCTTGGGTGGGAGCGGTCAGGACTGCCAACCGCCTCGACGCTCGTCGGGTGGACATCGACGCGCCCGGTCATCTGCAGATGGGCCGCTCCGAATGTGTCGACCGTGCGGTCGACACATTCCTGGCGTCCGGCGCGCAGCCGCGCATCATCGCCTGCACGGCGTCGATCCCCTAAGCCAATCACAGCCGAATGAAGTCCGACAAGGAGAAAATTGATGAGCCAACAGACACTTCAGCCGCATCCCTTGTTCACAAGTGAGTTCGTGAATGATCCGTACCCCGTCTATGCGACTCTCCGTCGCAATTCCCCGGTCACACGCGTAACCTCACCACATGGATTCGACATGTGGTGCTTGGCCCGATATTCGGACGTCAAGGCATCCTTAGTAGACCCCAGACTCAGCCGAGATCTCCGCAATGCTCCCCCAGGCGTGGTGAAGTACACGGGTGGGGCAGACCTACTCACCAATAAAAACCTACTGTCAGTTGACCCACCTGACCACACCCGGATGCGCAAACTCGTGCAGCCCGCATTCTCAACCCGTCGGGTGCGAGAACTGGAAGCTTGGATCGAGGGGATCGTTGATCGTATGCTGGAGGGCATGGAGGGTAGGGAACAGATTGACCTCATCCATGCCTTCGGATTCGCGATCCCTCTCACTGTTATCTGCCGGATTCTCGGCATCCCAGTGGAGGACCGTCCCATATTCCGGCGTTGGATGGACGGTCTGGTGATGTCAGGTTCCGGAGAGGCTGCTGCGGACCGACTGCGGACATCGCAGGCGAAATTGGCGGAATATTGCCTCGAGCTCATCTCTCGCAAGCGCGCCGAACCTGACGGCGCACTCCTCAGCGACCTAGTAACCATTATGGATGAGGAAGGAATTCTCACCGAGGATGAGTTTGTCGGCCTCACATTTCACCTGCTCATCGCTGGTCATGAGACGACCGTCGGACTGCTGACCAACGGAATGAAGCTGCTACTCATGCATCCGAGGATCCGTGAGGAACTGGAATCTGCCCCTGATCTGTGGCCGTTGGCGGTCAACGAGATGGTGCGATTCGAGTCTCCTCTGGGGATATCCATGGCCATCGCGATGGAGGACGTCGAGTATTCCGGGATCACCATCCCCCGGGGTGAGGTAGTGGCCGGTCTGCTTGCTTCTGCCAACCGGGATCCCGAGCAGTTCAAAGATGCTGACGTGTTCGATATCCATCGAGTTGACAACAAGCATCTCGGATTCGGAGCTGGTATTCATCGGTGTATCGGCGCCATACTCGCACTCACCGAGGCTCGAAATTGCGCTTCCCGCGCTGCTGAAGCGGTACCCGAATATTGAATTGGCAGTGCGGCCGACAGAACTGACCTGGATGCCGACGCCAATGTTCCGCCAGCTTCAGCGACTCCCTGTCCGACTCGGCAGGCCGTCCAAGTGATTTGCCTACTCCAGCGAGGCTTCCTGAGATGAAAACGACAAATACCGACCTCTTCACTGGTTTGACCTATCCGGCTGGTTCAGCGGTGCTCATGCCGGAACGATTCCTTAAGATTGCCATGACTAAACCTGACCTGCCGGCCGTCTACTGGCCTGAGGGCAGTTGGACGTATGGTAAACTTGCCGAGCGCGCCCTGCGCTATGCTGCTCTAATCAGCCGGCGCGTTCCCGAGGGGAGGTTGGGTGGCTCTATGCGCGTCACGCACACCGGAGACCGTAGCCGTGATGCTGGGCGCCTTCCTCAGTGGGCGTGCGGTGGTTCCTCTAGAACCACTCCATCCAGTGAACCGGTTACGAGCCACTTTGGAGGACCTCCTGCCCGCGCTCCTCATTGTCGACTACACCGCCGCCCGCGAACTAACCCTCGGATACGAAGGTGAGAAGGGGCTGCTCGACGAGCTGGCCGCAGAGGCAATGCTGCTCGATCCCCAAGAGGAGAGCACCGCTGTCGCCGATGATGTTGCCTACGTTGTCTTCACGTCCGGCTCAACGGGCGTACCCAAGGGAGCGATGGTGCAACACGGACAACTGGCCGAACTAATCGATCTTCCCGCACGCGGTGACGGCCCGCCGATCCATGAAGGAACCACGACGCTGTCCGTGGCCAGTCTTGCTCACGACATGATGGTGACCGACATCTTCGTGCCGCTCGCGCTGGGAGCGTCTGTTAGTCTGCCGCCCATGGGAACCTCTCAAAAGGAGCCCATCGAGTTGCTCGATTGTATCGAAAGGGATAGCGTCGACCTCATCATAGCGACCCCATCGTTGCTGTACATGTTGGTGCTGGCGGGGCTAGGGGCAGAGGAACGCAGGCAGGTTCGCGTCGTCACTGCCGGCGAGGCGCTGCCTCGTGACCTCGCCTCTCGTCTACTGGAACGGTGTGTATCCGTGCATCACGGTTACGGTCCCACGGAAACTACCGTCTTGACATCTCTGCATGAAGTTTCCGATCCCGACCGGCTACCGCTCGGCCGTCCATTTGCGGGGACCACTTACTACCCAGTAGACATGGACCTCAGGATTCTACCGTTCAACACCCGCGCGGAGTTGGCTATCGGCGGGGTTCAGGTCTGTGCGGGATACCACGAGCGACCGCGATTGACGGCTGAGGAAGTTCCGACCGGACCCTTACAGCAACCGCCCGGGAGCACGTGTCTATCTCTCCGGTGATATGGTCAAGGTGTACGATAACGGGGATGTCATGTTCGTCGGCCGTCGTGATGACCAGGTGAAAGTTCGCGGATATCGCGTGGAGCTCGGCGAAGTCCAGGCGGCAATGTCCAGGTGTGCTGGTGTTCAGCAATGCGTATGCCTCGCAGAGAAGGATGCGCAGGATCGTGACATCCTGGCGGCGTATGTTGTAGGAGACACTCAGCGGTTGCGGGAACAGCTTGCCGATGAGTTGCCGGCTGTTATGATTCCGAGTCGTATCGTGAAGGTGGCTGAGATACCGCTCACGACGCAGGGAAAGGTTGACCGAGACGCTCTCCTCGCTATGCACGACAAAAGGCAATTCCACGCAGTCGGGAGACACAAGGGAACTCACTGAGACTGAAACTCGCATCGCCGCATTGTGGGGGGAGGTGCTCGGGCGTGAATCCGTAGGCGTCGATCAGGAGTTCTTCGAACTGGGCGGTCACTCGTTGCTCGCTATGGAGATCGTAGCGCGGATCAAGAGTGAGTTTGGTGTCGATCTCGTGGTGTGGGAATTGTTTTCAAAGCCGTCTGTGCGTGCCTGGGCGGCCGCGATGGACCAGGCAGTTGCTGAGAAGTGCGGTGGCGGCGAACAGCTGGAGACGTATCCTGTCAGTTACGCCCAGGCAGTTGCATGTATCGCTGAACAGGTGGCGCCTGGATGCACCTCGCCTGGGTTCTTGTTCAGTTATATGATCGACGGACGATTCGACATCGGCGGTCTGGCTAACGCGATAGAATTCGTCGCCGCACGGCATGCCGTCTTGCGCACGAGGTTCGAACTGCGCGGCGCATACTCTCTGCAAGTGATCGAGCCATACGTTGAGATCGATCTGGATGATGTCGTATGCGTCGACGAGGACGAGCTGAGTTCGCGGATCAACGGCTGGCTCGGACGCCCCTATTCTCTGACTCAGGGGCCGCTGTTCCGGGTAATGGTTGCGGAAACGGCGGGGGTACGGTCCGTGCACTTCAACTTCCACGACACAATCTGCGACGAAGATAGTGCTCGCAAAATTGTGGTGGAGATCCTGACTGGTGGTGGCGAGCAGATGGATTGGACGAAGCAGTCGTTTGCGGACATAGCTGCAGAAGAGCGCAGGATCGGTCGTAGCGCAGAGACGGCGCAGCTTGTCGCTCGATGGCAGGAGCGGTTGAAGCGCCCTCTGGGCAGCGTGGGGAACGTCACCACCGACTGCTTTCGGCTGTTGCTCCGCCCGGAACAAGTTCCAGACCTCGTTGCAGCACAGGGCGACCAGATACGGATTGAGGCGGCGCTTCTCGATCGGGCACGTCTATCAACAGGAGCAACTACCGGTGCAGTCCTGAGGAAAAGGTCGTCTAGTAACCAGTCCCTCGTCGGTCCCCTGACGTCGATGCTGTTGGTTCCCTTCACCTCGACGGACGACGTGCTGCCGATCTGGAGTGGGCAGAGGCCAATGCAGTGGCTGCCGAGTGCTGCAGTTGCACCTGGCCGATGGAGACGTCGCCGTCCCGCAAGTCGTGGTGGCTGTGCGGGTAGCCGAGAGAGATGAGCCGTTGCAGACTGGGGAATCCATCTGGACGCCGATGGAGTTTGGCAGTTCGACGCAGGTGCCCGGGCAGCGCACCGGCATCGATCTGGCAGTGGAACTGCGTGTACCCTCTACCCACAGCGATGTATGGGAAGCAGTCGTGCAGGTGCGTCGTGCGCTGGCGGACCCTGAGGGAATCGTCCGGAGGCTGTTCTCAAACCTGATACCGCCTGCCTGCATGGATGAAGTGAACCGCCTCGGGTTTGGCGGAGGTGGTGATGGCAGAAAGGATCGCTGCTATGGGACAGGAGAAGTACCACGATGAGCTACGGGAGCGGGCGACGAGGACGGGTGTCGTGGACCCTTCCGTCGTGCGGCCCTATGTGGTGTGTCAAGCGGCTGCGGGTGGCTGTGTTGATGGTTGTGGGGTGTAGAGGGTGTGGTTGGGGATCATGGCGTGCAGGGTCATGATGCGGCGGTGGGCCAAGGCGAGGATGGCCTGGCCCAAGGCGGTTTGCCTTGGTCTCGTTTGCGCTGGTAGTAGGCCTGGGAGACGGGGTCGGAGCGCAGGGAGGCGAAGGCGGAGGGGAACATGGCGCGCTTGAGCCTCTTGTTGCCGCCGTGGGAGACGCACCTCGCCGCGGATCGATGAGCCGGAGCGGCGTGTGACGGGAGCGAGCCCGGCGTAGGAGGCCAGCTGGGCGCCGGTGCCTGGAGGTCCTTGTCCAGGGTCTCGGCCAGCAAGGACGGCTGCGGCCGGGACCCCTGACCTGACTCCTGATGCCTTAGTGTCCTGAGAGCCTGAGGGATTTGAGGATGCTGGTTGCGGTTTGGGTGAGCTGGGGCTGAGCAGTGATTTGGTGGCCGTTGAGGTTGATGGTGACCTCCTGTAGGCCGCGTAACTGCGCACGATCCTGGCGATGCTGATCCCGGTGGTGTCCTGGAGGTAGCGGGCTACGGCCAGGGAGGCCATGACCACGGTCAGGTGGGCCCAGGTGGCGTCTCGGGTGTGGTGGAAGACGGGGTGGGCTGGCAGGTCTGGGACGAGAGCGCGGATCCTGTAGGAACGATGAATGGTGTCTACTCAATCCTGTCACCAGCGAGGTCGCGCCCGCCGATGTCATCTTCCACCACGATCCACGGACTTCGCGGGCAGTTCTTCAGTGAGATACCAAGCCTCCTTCGAGGGCGTTCCTGATGAGTCTCGTCGCAGGTCAGCGCGACATTGCCTCGTGGATCGAGCTGAGATACAATCATACCTGCATTGACTCAGCTCTGGGATACCGCACGCCGAACAAGGTCGAACGTGAGTTCCTGCACCTACCCACGGCAGCCTGAAACGCCAAACAAGCACTGTCCGAAAAATACCCGACATTCCAGTGAGGCTGTCGACTCCCAGGTCATCTAGTCACCAATAAACCTCTATCAGAAAGGGAAAGTTATGCCGAGCAACAAGATGATCAGCGAATTCTCAGACAAACCGAAAACCGATTCGTTCTACCAGGCGATCAATAAGTACGTCATGAGCCTAGGTGGAGTAAAACGAGAGTTTCGTTCACAGGTCAGCTACGCTGTCAATCGAAAGTTCCTTTGGATGTGGGCCTACGAAAAAACCACGGATGGCACGCTGTATTTCAACGTGACCCTGGATCACCAAGAGGGTGACAAGAATATCCATAGGGTCACCCAGGTTAGCCCCAATCGATGGAACCATCACGTTGAGGTCAAGTCGCTTCAGGCGGCGAAAAGCCAGTGGCTGCGTACGTTGATTGACAAGGGTTTCGAGTTTTCCGTTCAGTGACCACTAGGGAGATCCTGGCTACGACCTGTAGGCAGGGGTCGGCAAAGTCGGTTTAGGTGGTTGGTCAGGTTAGTAGTTTGATGGCTCGTTTGGGATGTCGTGACAGGGATCTGGTGGTTGACCTCGATCTTTCGTCGTCTGGTTGAGGGGGGTTGGTGGCATCGTTGCTGGCGTCGTGGGTGGGATTATTCCGGCTGGGTGTGACGGCTTGCCGCGTGTCGTCTCGCGGTGGTCGGGCCCTTCCAGGGGCCAGAGGGTTCTTCCTTCAGGGGCGCGGTGGACAGGAGGCAGGAGCCGTGTGTCTACGGAGCCAGTAGAGGCCCTGGAGGTGAATCGCCCTGGGTTTTGTGGAGGCTGGTTTATCTGGTGCCGGTGGTTGCCGGTTGTGATTGTTTCTGGCTGTTCTGGCTGACGTCGGGGACCCAGGAGGCTTCGTGCTCGGAGGGGGCACGCATGCCGATAGCGGGTGTGGCCGGATGGTGCCCGCCCAGTGGACCTACTCGGCGGTGGCGACCACTGGCGGCGTCAATGTCTTCCCAAGGGCCCTGGTTACGGATCAGCTCGGCCTTGTACAGGAGTTCAGAGCCTCGGCCAGGGCAAAGCCAAAAGGTCGCCCGTCGGCCCCACCGAGGCGATCGCCTCGCACTCGGACAGGGCAGCCCCGTGGCGGATGGACCTGTACTGCAGCCGCGGTCGCAAGTGATGCACCAGGCCAGAAGATCAGCCCCTCTGACGTTTCCGCTGCCAGACGGCCATCTCCAGGGCGTCCAGGGCAAGGTCGGTGCACACTGGCCGACAGGTGGTCTGCCAGCCGATGATCCTCCGGGAGTACACGTCGGTGATGAAGGCGACGTAGCCCACCCCGAGAAGGTGCGTACATAGGAGGAAGCACCTCCCGCTTGCGGGGGAACGTCGGCGACCCACAGCTCGTTCGGCCTGAACGCGTTGAAATGCCTTTTGACGAGGTCGGCCGGGCACTGCTCTCGTGGTGCGCTGCGCGTGGTGCGCGGGGACCTGGCGCGTCTGACGCCGCGCAGGCCCAAGACACCCATGAGCCGCTCGACGGTGCACCGGGCCACGTGACCGGCACCGTGACGCTCGGCGGCCTCGGGTCGGCCCCGCATCACGTGCATCGTGCGGGTCCCCAGCACCGAGTAGCTGGTTCTTGTGGATCTTGGATATCTCCGCCTTGAGGGTCTCGTCGCGCAGGCTCCTGGCGCTAGGAGGTCGGCTACGGCGGGCGCGAGTCACGTGCTCAGGGGCGATCTTGGCTCCGGCGCCGGTCAGCAACCTTGCAGATCGGCCAGGGCCCCGAACTCCTTCTTGTGGGAGTCGATGTACTGGCAGATCAACGGGACGGGCGCTCACACTCCGCCGCGATAGACAAGCCGACGCGCTCTTTGGGATCGCGTTGGCTCTTCTCGCAGCTCCCGGACCTCTTTGTCCAGCTCCTTGATCCGCTGTGCCTCGTCAGTGGTGGTGCCGGGCCGGGTGCCCTGGTCGATCTGGGCCTTCTTGACCCAGGTGCGCAGAGCCTCGGGATGGACACCCAGCTCCTCGCCGATCCGACGGATCGTGCCCTTGGCCCGCGCCGGGTCAGCCAGCGCCTCCAACACCCGTCCTCGTAGCCCGCTCGCGCAGCTCATCGGGATACTTCCTTAAGTCCCATGACAGCGATCCCTCCGCGTCATCACCGCCTCCATCAAACCCAGGGCGACTCACTCGCCGACGGGCCAGCCCAGACAGGGTGCGGACGTCGCTGAGACCCGCCGACCTGCTGGACCTGACCGCTTGGCCCAAGGGGATGCGGGTCAACCGTGCGCCGAGAGCGGCCCCATCAGGGCGCCCAGCTGCGCTTCGAGGACGTGGGCGGCTACCGACTGACCGCCTTCGCCACCAGCACGAGGGTGGGTCAGCTCGCCGATCTCGAGGTGCGCCACCGACTGCGGGCTCGCTGCCAGGGGACCGCATCCGCTGTGCCAATGACACCGGACTTGACCGCTTCCCCTTACAGGGGTTTGCGGCCAACCGGGTCTGGTGCCTGATCGTGGCTCTGGCCCGCAGGCCTGCTGGCCTTCTCCCAGCTGCTCGCCCTGGCCGACGCCCCCGCCCGCGCCTGGGAGCCCCGAACGATCCGACTGCGGCTGATGAGCATCCCCGCTGTCATCGCCCACCACGCCCGCTGCACCGTCCTGCGCTACAAGGCCGACCACCCCTGGACCAGCCTTCTGCTTGACGGCCTCGAGCACCTCCAGGCACTACAGGCTCCGTAGACACACGGCTCCTGCCTCCTGTCCACCGCGCCCCTGAAGGAAGAACCCTCTGGCCCCCGGAAGGGCCCGACCACCGCGAGACGACACGCGGCAAGCCGTCACACCCAGCCGGAATAATCCCACCCACGACGCCAGCAACGATGCCACCAACCCCCTCAACCAGACGACGAAAGATCGAGGATAGACACCACTCATCGTCCCCACGGCGCCAGCGCCCCCGAATCAACAACACGCCACCCCGTCAAAGCAGCTCAGCCCCCTCACCCACCGACTTTACCAACCCCCTGGTACTCTTGCCCACAGCAGCTCACCTGCCCCGACATCTACCACCGGGAACCGCAACAAGGTAACGGGTGACATGTCGAAACAACTGAATGCGGAAGGAAAACTTGTCGTGCTACCGACTGCACTGGTTTCCTCGGAGAGCGCAACAACGTCCGTCGGAAGGGATAATCATGACGGTTGCACTGCAGACCAAGGGCTTAGAGAAGAAGTACAAGGATGTCTGCGCTTTGAATGGTTTAGATCTCACCGTTAAACGCGGCAGCGTGCACGGCATCCTGGGGCCGAACGGTGCAGGCAAGACCACGACCATTCGGATCCTTTCGACGCTCGCATCGGCGACCGGTGGTACAGCGGTCGTGTGTGGGCGTGATGTCAACCAAGATCCGAGAGGTGTCCGGAGTAGCATTGCTCTAACCGGGCAGTTCACCGCCCTCGACGAGCGACTTACCGGCCGAGAGAACCTCATCATGATCGGTCGATTATTCGGTCTGTCCAAGGAAGATGCAACAACGTCGGCAGAGCGGTTGCTGGCCGATTTCGACCTGGAAGATGCTGCAGATCGTCCGGTCAGGACATACTCTGGTGGCATGCAGCGTCGACTGGATCTGGCTGCCAGTCTTTCCGGTAGCCCTGAGGTGATCTTCCTCGATGAGCCGACGGCTGGCTTGGATCCGCGGGCTCGCCTCGCCGTGTGGGACATGGTCCGTGATCTCGCCACGCGCAACGTCACCGTCGTCCTGACCACTCAGTCGCTCGACGAAGCAGATACCCTCGCCACCGATCTAACGGTCATCGACCGCGGCCGGGCAGTTGCCACGGGGACGCCGGCCGAGCTTAAGGAAAAGATAGGTGGGCGGCGTGTCATAATCCCGTTCGAGAACCACGAAGGCGAACACTTGGCCGCTGTGCTTCGAGGCCGCTTATCTGACGTGCGCGTGGATGACGAGGCACAGCTGGTGAGTGCGGCATGGGTGAAGGATAAAGAATCGCTGGGCGCTTTGATTCTCTATCTGCGTGATCACGGCATAGACATCGCTCAAATCCAAGTTAAAGAGCTTACGCTGGACGACGTCTTCCTTGCCTTGACTGGTCACAACGCCAAGTCACAGCAGCGGAGCAGAAAGGAGCAGAAGTAATGTCTGAGACACTGCCCCGAACGCAGGGGACAGCAGACGGGCCGCGTCATGATCTTGCGTCGAAGACACGGCGAAAGGAGGCGTCGCACGGAGCTGCATGGGGAGTGACTGTCGGACAGATGGTTCTTCGCAATGTCCGACGCACCATCCGAAGCCCCGAACTCATTATGTATGCAGTGATTCAGCCGGTCCTCTTCGTGCTCATGTTCGTCTATGTGCTGGGTGGAGCTATGGGCGTCACCGACTATAAACAGTTCCTCCTTCCGGGCATTGCCGTCCAGATGGTCCTGTTCGGCGCGGTGGCAGGGACCGCCGTCGGTATGGCGACCGATAGCAAGGTGGGATTGATGGATCGATTTCGGTCGATGCCCATTGGTCGATCGCCCATCATCATTGGTCGGACTGTGGCGGAGCTGGTGCGGGCGCTCTTTGCTATCGTTGCGATGGTGGTCATCTCGCTGATAGTTGGCTTTCGCTTTCACGGCACTTTCCTTGATGCCCTCATCGCTCTCGCGGTGTTGTTGGCATTTGCATTCTCGATGTCGTGGCTGGCGGCGTTTATCGGCTTGATGGCGCCAGGCCCGGAGGCGGCACAGGGGTTAGGGACTAGTTGGTTGTACCCCTTCAGTTTCATCTCCTCTGCTTTCGTACCCACCGACACAATGCCCGACTGGTTGCGCTGGTTCGCCGACTACAGCCCGATGACGACGACCGTCAACGCAACCCGCGCCTTGGTCAACGGAGTGGACCCAGGCTCATCGATCTGGGTGACGCTGATCTGGTGCTCAGGTGCCCTCGCGGTATCGGTACCGCTGGCGATTCGAGCCTTCGGCTCCGAAAAAGTGAGTGTGTCATGTCATCCGGCTACCACGTTCAGGGGGCTCGTGCTGGTGATGGCCGACGAGGAGTTAGATGATCTGGATGACACGTGGCCGGATGTTGCTGCGGAGGTAGTCAGTCGGGTGGAGCGCCTACTCCACCCGACTGATCGACTTCGGCACCGTGCTGCGCGGCAATTGGCCGCACTATGTGTCGCCGACCTGCTGCGGTGCCCCCTCGATGCAGTGGCTCTACGTCAAATCTGCCCGACGTGTGCGGGGACCGATCATGGGCGACCCGGCGTCGTGGACGACAGTGGTATCTACCGGAATGATGTCCACGTGAGTTGGTCGCATGGTCAGTTCGCAGTGGCGGCGGTGGCCGCGTTCAAGCCGGTGGCGATCGATGTGGAGGCGCCAGTGGTGGATCCTCCGATCGCAGGTGTACTAGCGGGGGTGGAACAGCGATGGCTGGCGACAGCAGCACGCCGCGACATCGGTTTCGCACAGCTTTGGAGTCGCAAGGAATGTGCTATCAAGCTCGGCCTCGGCACACTCGACATCCTGGAGGATCTGGTCATGGTCGATGCACGCCTCGACCTCCGCCACGAATATGCGGGCAATATCATCGAGGAAGTACCAGCCCCAAATTCGATCTGCGTAGTTATGGGAAGCTAACGCCTTCGCACAACAAGCGCGATCACCAAGTGCGGCATATCCCAAAATTTGGGGCTTGTTCGTGGGTGTGGGTAAATATGATTCTGAGGGCTCCTGTGATGATTGTCGGGAAGGTGTCAAGCCCTGGGTTTTGTGGAGGCTGGTTTATCTGGTGCCGGTGGTTGCCGGTTGTGATTGTTTCTGGCTGTTCTGGCTGACGTCGGGGACCCAGGAGGCTTCGTGCTCGGAGGGGGCACGCATGCCGATAGCGGAGTGTGGCCGGATGGTGCCCGCCCAGTGGACCTACTCGGCGGTGGCGACCACTGGCGGCGTCAATGTCTTCCCAAGGGCCCTGGTTACGGATCAGCTCGGCCTTGTACAAGGAGTTCAGAGCCTCGGCCAGGGCAAAGCCAAAAGGAGTCGCCCGTCGACCCCACCGAGGCGATCGCCTCGCACTCGGACAGGGCAGCCCCGTGGCGGATGGACCTGTACTGCACGCCGCGGTCGCAAGTGATGCACCAGGCCAGAGAGATCAGCCCCTCTGACGTTTCCGCTGCCAGACGGCCATCTCCAGGGCGTCCAGGGCAAGGTCGGTGCACACTGGCCGACAGGTGGTCTGCCAGCCGATGATCCTCCGGGAGTACACGTCGGTGATGAAGGCGACGTAGACCCACCCCGAGAAGGTGCGTACGTGCGTACATAGGACCTGACTCGTGGCAGTTTGGTGGGTTGTGGGTGGGCTGGTGTGAGTTTTCGTTGGTATTACGGTGTCGGGGGGGGTCTGGTGGTGGGGCACTAGGAGACCATATGGTGCGGTGGTACGAACCCGTTTGTGCGCAAGGTCAGGACCGCGTCGGGGGCCACGGCGGTGCAGATCGTGTCCAAGTCCGGTGGTGTGTGTCGGATTGTGGAGCACCTGGGCTCAGCCCACGACGAGACCGAGGTGGCGGCCCTGCTGGAGGTCGGGCGGCAGAGGATCGCTGCCTGGCAGGGCCAGGGGGCTGCTGGACCTGGAGTCCCTGGAACCAGCGCCTGGACGCACCGGCCTGGTAGGCGCAACGGTGGTCTCCAAGCGTTCGGGCCTGCTGTGGGACGTTCTGCACGGGGTCTACACCCGTCTGGGGCTGGGGGACGCTACTGGAGGTGATCGGGCCTTTGAGCAGATGGTTCTGGCGCACTTGATCGAGCCGACCTCCAAGGCCCAGGTCCCCCGCGTGCTGGGTGATCTGGGCCTGGAGTCAGTCAGTGCGCGGCCCCTGTTCCGCTCCCTGGGACGCTGCGGGCAGCGGGGCTACCGCGAGGCGATCTGTCAGGCCCTGTTTGATCACGTCACCGCCAGTGGGGGTCTGGCCCTGTGCCTGCAGGCGTCACCACCTTGTACTTCGAGGCCGAGCGTGAGGATGATCTGAGGCGGGTGGGTTATTCCAAGGAGCGTAGGGTCGACCCTCAGGTCATCGTGGGCCTGCTGGTCGACCGGGCCGGTTCTCCTCTCCAGGTCGGCTGCTGGGAGGGCAACAAAGGCCGAGACCACCACGATCATCCCCATCGCGGAGGCATTCCAAGCCGCCCACGGCACCGCCGAGCCCATGGTGGTCACCGGGCGCCGGCATGCTCTCAGCGGCCAACCTGACGGCACTGGACGACGCCCGGCTGCGGTTCATCGTCGGCGCCCGCACCACCCGGGCCCCGGGCGACCTGGAGGCGCACTTCCACTGGCACGGGGACGCTCCCGCCGACGGGCAGGTCATCGACACCATCACCCCCAAAAGAGGCTCGAACACCGAGCGCGACAAGAACCGCAAGGCCGAGCCGGTGTGGGACCCGCACACCCACCCAGGCTCATGGCGGGCGATGTGGGCGTGCTCCAAGAAGCGCGCGGCCCAGGGACAACCAGACCCTGACCCTCAGGCAAACCGCGCCCGGGTCATCCGTCGCCGGCGGGAAGCGTCCCAGGGCACGCGTTTCGTCACCATCCATCAAGGCGATCAGGTCCTTTCAACCAGCCATGAAAGAAAGAGACTAATGGCAGGTAGTTGCCGCTGCAGCAACCTGTGAATAGTCTCATGGCACTGCCCTAACTCGTCATTTCTAGTCGTCCCGGAGTGATGGCGTCACCGAATTTCTCGGAGGTCAGCTGTCCGCGGTGGCTTCACGCAGGCTCCGCGGCCGGATATCAGGCCAAGCCTTTTCCACATACGCCAACGCCTGCTCTCTGCTGACCGGCCCGATCCGGAACTTCCATCCAGACGGGATCGAGACGGATACAGGCCACAGAGAGTACTGCTCCTCATCGTTCGCGAGCACATAGAACTCGGCGGAGTCGTCATCAAACGGGTTCATCTGATTCCTTTCTGGGAGGCCGAATTGGCTGAGCAGCACATAGGTGCTACAACTCATTCAGCAAGCTATTAACTGTGAGAACTATGTGCACCCCATTTTCGGACAACATTATTTTACTGCAGGCGCGGACTGCATTGACATTGCAGGCTGGGCTGCCGGGGCTTTTTGGGTAGTATTTATTGTCCTGCTTTAAGTATGCTTCTTAATGTGTAGGGGCTTGAATGTGCCTTTAAAGGGGGGGTGGTGATCCAGACTAAAGTGGCGGCATTTGTGATTGCATCTCGACTCGATTCATTAGGCAGTACCTTACCTTTTATTGCCCTACCCGCCGTTCGATATGTTATGCTACACATTCTCATTTCTTGGTGAGGCATTTAATAACTCCACTCATGTGCATTACGTATGCATGTCGAGTATACCTAACAGGCGAAAAAATCCAGTATTTTTCGAAGTGTTCCAGGAACCTTCGAGAGGTGAACTGAATACATAGGGATGGCTAAGTCGGCGGACGGTTGTGTGTCCTCTTGTTGTCGGATCGAGGTGTTGACTCGGGCGTGTTATAATTTGCATGGTGATGATGAATGTGTCTAACTGTTGTTGGGCATGGGGTGGCTTACGTGGCGGTTGCCGGAGTAATGGTTGCGAGCTGTTTCTCGTAGGTGACTATCCGGAAATTGGTCGCAGTGAAGTGGCGGTGCACGGCTCTTGCCCACTGTTGTTTGGGCACACTGATTCCGCCCTTTGGGGTGGGGAGAGCGAGATAATCTGAGCATTGCTAGGACGAGCTACTTCGAGGAGCTTGCAGCGTCAGGCAGTGGACCTGTACGAGAAAACACCGGAGCAACGATGCGTGGGATCGTCCAGGACTTGGGCGTCGAGCGCAGCACGCTACGCCAGTGGCTGACCCTGTATGGCACCAGGCGTAAGACCGGGACCTACGGCAGGCCAGAGCCCCTGCCCGCCGACGCAGGTCCGGCGCGGACGGGCAGGTAGACGCAGGCAGGGGATTGTCTCGGACGCCATCGCCCGCCTGGTAACTAAGAACGCCGAGCTTTGAATCATCCCTCAATGTCGTCATTGCCTCCATCAAACCCGGGCGATTCGACTGTCACCCAGTCGCGGGACATCACAAGTTCAAGCGCTGGCTCGTTCGAAGACGCCGATGTGCTTCGTGCTGTGTCTGGTGAACGGTGAGCCGGTCCAGCTAGACATCCGGTTCACCCGGACGAGGCCGCTGAGGCTGGCCATAAGGTCCAGTTCGCTCGGCCAAATATATCGCATCAGCAGAGGAAATAGCATGATACCCTCGGCCGACATGATGATCGTCTGCGTGCGGATGCGCTGAGTGGCAGAGTCGTGGTCCGACGCTTCGAGGAATATGCGATCCCGCTCGACCGATCCCGTCCCGAAGCCAGTCCCAGAAACGTTGCTACGTGCCAAATCCGGGACGTCCGTCTCTACGACCAGCTTTCCACCAGGTGCGAGGTGCGCTGTGGCATTCTGGATAGTACGGAGTTGTTCCTCCTGCGTCGTCACAAAGAACAACGAGTTGAATGCAATGTATATGAGATCGAACTGTCTGTTTAGCTGTACATCGACGAAACTAGCGAGCTTGATCTCGACGTAGGTACCGTCTGGACGTGACCGCAACTTCGTCAGCATACCGGAGGAATTGTCCACCCCGGTCACCGAGAATCCGCGCTTGGCCAATGGGCAGGCTATGCGCCCCGTACCGACCCCCAGTTCCAGAACACGTCCGCCCTCGGGAACAAGTCCGGCCAAACAGTCGATGGCGTCCTGGGTGTCTGGTAAAGACGCCGTCATCTGGTCATAGTAGGGCGCCACTTGGTCGTAATCCGGCGCAGACCCAGTCAACTTCATGCTGCACTTCCATTCTCCAGAGCGGGGATCTCACCCCGGCGTCGAGCGGTTTGAAGGAGTCGGTTGAACCCGTCCTCCGTGAGGCGAGGATAGGGGATGCCAAACGAGGCGAAAGTTCGTTCGGTATCGATGCATCTGATTTCGGATTCAGCACCACCCGGGAGTCCACCAGCAGGCAAAACCGAGCCGATTATCCGGACGTTGCGGGACCCGTCGATCGCTTGAGCGAGGATTCGTTCTCGCCACAGCGGGAAGGATGCTGCCGAAAGGCGGTATCCCGCCCGACGCAACCAACTGAACAACTGTGCGTATGTGATCTGATGGCTCGGCAGGATCTGATGGATCCCAGCTGCCTCCGGAAGCAGTCCAAGACGTACCGTTGCCCGAGCAACGTCGTCGACGGGAAGCCAATTGGTGGGAGCGTTCATAATCGGTGTACTGCCGACTTCGAGACAGGCTATGAGCATCAGCCACGCATAGTCGTTGGCGTTGGAGACCCCGGTCCGGGTGTGGCCGGAGAGAGCACCCATGCGGATGTTTACACGGTCGAGGCCGCGAGCGGCTGCCTGTTCGACGAGCAGTTCTGCCACCCACTTGCTGCGCGCATACCCGGTCACCATGTCGTCGAAGTGACCTAGTGGCGCTGGCTGCTGGAGCACATTGTCTGTGTGCGCCGTAATATCGACCGTCGACATCGTGGACATGTGCACCACTCGCTTGGGGCGTTGGGTAGTCGCCAATCGCAGGATGCCAATCGTTCCATCAATATTAACATCCCGAACCTGTGCGTAGGGCAGCGCGAGATTGACCGCCGCGCCACTGTGATAGATAAGGGACACCTCGGATGCGAGGATCTCGGCATCCTTCTGGCTCAGCCCAAGACTGGTGTTACTGAGATCTCCCACGACTGCCGTGATCCGTCCTGCCCAAGACTCGTCCCACAGGCAAAGGTTGTCCAGGTATGTGCGGAGACGGATCGCGGCATTATCCTCCGAGGAGCGGATCAGGCAATAAACGTGTGTGTCAGGACATTCTGCCAATGCCTCCGCCAGGACGGCGCTTCCCAGGAATCCGGTGGCGCCAGTGACGAGTATGGAACCCGTCGACGTATCTGGGCGCCCGTGCGGTCGGATGTCGTCCGGGAGAACGAGATCCCCTTGAAGCTCGGTAGGCATCTGGTTCCGGTATGGGGCAATGTCGAGTTGGGTCACCACACTCCTCCTCCCAAGGATCAGTAACGGTCTCGGTTAGGCTCGGTTGGGGATAGGCTGCAGACGCGGAAGGGACGGGAGGGTTGCTGGCGTCGGCTGCCACGGAGTCATGGGCAAGTGACTCGGCCAGCAACTCCCGAAGATTATCAATGGTGAATCGCGGTGGCGTAACGATACGCATTTTCTCCCTTTTTCGTGGCGATTTATTGTCAGTCACTGGCGGGCTCGGCGACAGTCATGCACAATCGGGTGTCCGGCCGGTGGGCAATTTCTTCCAAGGCAACGCACACGTGATCGAGGAATGTGTGGATGGTCGACTCTTCCCAAAGACCGGTTCGGAATTTCATGGTGAACGACAGGCCGTGAGTACCTGAAAGCACCGACAACTCAAGATCGTTAGTAGCCGAGTCGTGCTGGACGATCTCGCCCCCATGGACCGTGCAGCCGCGGAGGTTGAGGCCAGTGTCGTCCTCGAGGACATTGAGTACGAGGTAGCGGCCTTCCCCGCTACTGATCAAATCCTGCTTTCCAAACGACGCGAACACCTCGCTGATTGGGGTGGACTGATTGCTATAGGCGCTGCTAACTCGTTCGCGGCTCTGAGCGACAAGCTCACGCCATGTCATGTTATCACTCAGCCGAATCCGCAGCGCCACGAGGTTCACGAACGTACCCATCACTCGTGTGTCGGCGACAGTGCGTCGGTTCTCCGTTGGCGTAAGGAACGTGACATCGTCACCGGAATGAGTGCGCAGGGCGGCAGCAACGGCGGCTGCCACAGCGACAAAAAGGGTAATGCCTTGTTCACTGACCGCACGCTGAACCTCTGCGGCAGCACTCGGGGCGATGCAGACTTCCATCGATTCGCCGCTGAACCCGCACATGGCGCTGCGGGGATGATCCGTTGGCAGAGTGCTGAGCTCGAATCCAGCAAGTTCGCCACGCCAATAGGCAAGTTCGGCTTTGGGGCGCCCGCTCTTCCGCCACTGACATTCCCGTTCGATCGCTGTCCGATATCCTTCTGCTGTCGGCAGGGCGACAGGCGCTCCGCCGGTTTCTTCACTGTAGAAAACGCTCAGAGCAGGGAGCATCACGTGGGTGACCCCCCAGTAGTCCATGATGAGGTGGTGGAAGGAGAGCAGGAGTGAAAAATTATTCGCATCGCGAACAATAGCACACCGCCACAGCGGTGCCTCTTCGATGTCGAATCCTGTGCGTGCCCATCGTCGTGCCAGGGTTGTCGCTTCAAGACTGTCACCGGCGAGGATTTCGAAGTGCAAGGGGATAGTGTTAAGAATCTCTCGTTCGCCCGTCATGAATTCGCCCTGTAGATAGCGTGCGCGGAGGATTTCTTCACGGTCAGTGACCCTGGTCAGTGCGCGTCGGAATGCCGCCGTGTCGATCTGACCGATCCCCCGAATTAGTAGGGTTAAAGTGTTGAGTGCGCTGCGTGGCGCAAACTGTTCCATCAGCCAGAAGGGGCGCTCATGGATTGAAAGGTCACCACGGCGTGGCTCGACGTCCTCGACAGCCGGCTCGATCGTAAACGTCTCTAGTGTATTCGCATCATGCTGGTTCAGGTCTGCCACACGAGTGAGGATCTCGGTAATCTCCGGGCAGGTCCGGGCGATATGGGCCGACAAATCACTGATGATTGGATGTTCGAAGACTGTGAGAAGCGGCACCTCGACGCCAAATTCTTCCTCAAGACTTTGAACCATGCGGGCAGCTGTCATAGAATGACCACCGGCGGCGAAGAAATCGTCGTTCGCACCGATGGCAGGGTTGTCCAAAAGCGCACGACACAACCACACGAGATGGTTCGTGATAGGGGCTCCTCCGTGGGCATCCTCGGAGAGATTATTCTCTGGGTCCATGTCGTTAGATGTGAAGAGGACGTGGATAGCGCCATCGCGGTGTTGGCGCACGCGAACATCGGGGATAGGCCAGCCCCCCACGTGCAAAAGCCCCTGTACGCCGGCGGCTGCCGGAGTGCCATCAGGGAGCAAGACGGAGGGTGCGCCAGAGGCAGCGATGAGGACGTCGTTCTCGGAGAACTTTGCCCAGGCATTTTCGACATCAACGATATGTCCGTGATGCTCGTGAGGTGATGAACCGATCAACAGCTTTGCTGATTCAGAACTCGTGGGGTTGAGGTTTAGGGTATCGACCTCTGCGTATGGGTGGGAGATACCGCTCTCGATGAGGGTCCCCAACTGGGTGAGGAGGGTCGTAATCGTCTCCCGGTCCAAGATGGTGTCGTCATATTCACAGGTCAGCCGGCTTCCCCAAAGTGAGTGTTCCAGGTTGACTAGGAGATCAACCCGAGCGCGGGTCCGTGGCAGCAATGCCCAACTGCAGGTACAACCTTCGATGATGTCGCCAGCGATTTCACTGGGAGGTGCGTTGAACACCACCTGCACTAGAGGTGGGCGGCTGGGGTCGCGGCTGCCCCCTTCGACGGCTTGCACGATGTCGCTGAACGGTGCGAACTGAGCGGCGGGGATTTCATCAATTAATTCCGCTGTAACCCGCATTACAGTGGTGAACGTCGCGGATTCAGGCAGTCGGAATCGCATAGGCAGAAAGGACGCAAACGGACCGACAGCGTCGTGGTATTTCGAGGTGCGACCGGCGCTGCCGATCCCTAAGATCATGTCGTCCAACTGAGTATGTCGACGAAGAAGGGTGACCATTCCAGCCAGCAGCACGGTAAAGGGTGTACACCGTCTACCGGCTGCGAACTCTCGAACGCGGGGAAGTAGATCGTCCGGCATCTGCACCTCGACCACCTTGCCGGTGCCGGCACGGACTCGAGGACGTGGATGGTCAGGTGGGATCTCGGCATTCGTCGACCCACCATCTCGAGTGAGCTGTTCGGCGACCTCCTGGGCAAGCGTCGCCATTTTCTGCCGCATGGACGGTGTGTTTGCCTCACGCAGATAGTCACTATAGGCGACCTCGACAGTCGGCAGACTGATATGCTCTGCGTGCTTTGCGGCGGAATAAAGCAGTGTGAACTCTGCGAGGAGAGTTCCCAGCGAGGCGGCGTCCATGATCGCGTGGTGGAAGCCGATGACTAACAGGTGGTGAGTTGCATCGAACGAGGCAATCCCAACACGAAACAAGGGAGCGTGAGCAAGGTCATAGGGGAGTTCAGCAAAATCCCTGCCCCATTCAAGTGCTGACTCCTCGTCACTTACGTTCGCTTGGGTGATGAGGACGTCCACGTGCGAAGCCATCGAGATGCGCATGTCATTCTCTTCCCTCATTGCGTAGCGGAGGACTTCGTGCCGGTCGACGAGGCGTTGCCATGCCGCGCGAAAGGCCTGGGAAATCGATAGGGCCATCTACCCAGAACGATGCGTCTTCATTGTAAATGCCGATTCCTGGGTGGAGTTTCTCCACCACCCGCATCTGTCGTTGCACGGCGCTGGCGGGAAACGAGTGGCTGGGCATGTTGCTGTCGTGGGAGGTCCCCTGCTCGAGCGTGATGTTCATGAAATCAGTCTCCTCCTTGAAGTCTGCGCTACAGGCTAGATCACTCATAACACTAAAGTGACCGGGTGGCGGTGTGGCAGTAGGAAACAGGGATGTGAAGGAATGACCGGCAATACTTTCACGTCCCTGTCCGGCTGCCGACTCGTTCGAACGTGTTGGCGTTAACGTGAGCAGTATGGACGCTCCGCGTGACCCCTCGAAATGGTTGTTCCGACGGCCTCCTTCCGACGCCACGTCTGTCATCGTCTGCTTCCCCTACGCTGGTGCGGGTGCCACCTCGTACCGCAGTTGGCCGGCGGAAGTGGGAGATGCGTTCGTTGTGCCCGTACAGCCGCCAGGTCGTGAGAATCGGCTGGCGGAACCGCCGTTCTCGACGCATGCAGACTATGCCGAGGATTTGGGGACGATCTTGGCTGCCCTTGACGTCGGTTCCATGGTGTTCTTCGCGCACTGTGGAGGCGTCCCGTTCGCACTCGAGACGGCCGACTGGTTGTGTGACAATGGATATCTGCCGCCAAGAAAAATTGTATCGTCCTCGTGGGGACCACCGCACGCCGACCTGTATGGCGGACTGAATAAGGTCGACATTGAGACATACGACTTCGTCGGGGAGGTTCTGTCGGTTCAGCGTGCCCTCGGTAACGAAATGCCGCGTCCGCTGGCCAAGATCGCCGCGAAGGTTCTTCGGCAGGAAGTCGAGGTCCACCGGCCGTGGTTGTACGACGCCAGCACGCCTACTTCGTGCCCGGTCATCGCGCTAGGATGGACGGACGACGACGTGGTGGCGAACGATGTGGCAACCGACCTTGCATGGAGCGAGTGCGGAGATGTTACTTTTGCGACCCTCGAGGGGGATCACTGGGCATTTGAAGAATGCCCTGCGGAACTAGTCGAGATTCTAATTTCATGACTCGCCGAAGATTCCAGCAGGGATGTGCTCCATGCGACGCATCTCACTCGCTCCGTCGTCTGATACCGTGGCTTCAACGCGCCGGTTGGACACATCCGTGGTGGCGTAGCTAAAAAGGTATTTCGTATCAGGTTTATCAACTTGCGTATGGTCGGATGCGTGATCAGTTCCGGGTTAGTGGCGTCTGAGGATGCGGTACCTGACTCCTGACGCCTTAGTGTCCTGAGAGCCTGAGGGATTTGAGGATGCTCTGGTTGCGGTTTGGGTGAGCTGGGGCTGAGCAGTGATTTGGTGGCCGTTGAGGTTGAGGTTGATGGTGCCTCCTGCAGACCCAGGGGGTCGGCAAAGTCGGGGTCAAGTCCCTGGTAGTGGTGTAGGAGCTCTTCGTGGTTAGGGGTCAGTGGGCTGGGGTGTGTGGTGTGTTTCGGGCTGGGGAGTTTTTCTTTCCTTGAGTCGATAGGATGGAGACCATGTCAGCAGTGAAATACTCGGAGGAGTTCAAGGCGCAGGTCGTGCGTGAAGTCGTCGAGAAGGAACGCACGATAGCGTAAGTGGCCGCCTCATACGACCTTGTTGCCCAGACGGTAGGTAACTGGGTCGCAAGATATAAAAAGGAGCATGCTACCGACCGGCACCGCGAGAAAGCCTCGAGTCGGCTGAGATAGCAAAGCTGAGAGCAGAGGTCCGTGAGCTGCGTCAGGAGAATGAGTTCCTTTAAAAAGCAGCCGCATTCTTCGCCAAGGAACGACCGTGATCGAGCGCTACGAGCTGATCAACCGCGAAGAAGGCTCCTACCCCATCTTTTTGATGTGCCGGTGGTCCAGTGTCTCTAGATCTGGGTACTACTCCTGGCGCGACCGACCCCAGTCACAGACGGCCGTCCGGAGGGAGGAGCTGGCCATTATGATCAAGAGCATTTTTGAGCACTCCGATGGCACCTACGGGTACCGGCGCATCCACGTGATTCTGGAGCGGCGTGGTGTGCTGGCCGACGGGGCCACGATCCGCGCCATCATGCGTGACCTGGGGCTGAAGGCTGCCGGGCCACGGGCAAAGGTCCGCACCACGGTGCCGGCCCAGGACCTGGATGAGCGACCGGACCTGCTCAGGCGGGACTTCACCGCAGATGAGCCCGGCAAGAACCTGTGCGGAGATATCACCCTATGTCAGGACGTGGGCTGGGTTTATCTATCTTGCGACCGTTCTGGACTGCTGTACCAAGAAGGTGGTGGGTTATGCGATGGCCGACCACATGCGTACCTCCCTGGTGTGCCAGGCCATTGACATGGCGGTCAGGAGATGCCCGGTCGAGGAGGGTGTGACGATCTTTCACTCGGACCGAGGTAGTCAGTACACGTCTCAAAGATTCCTGGACCACCTCAACTCCTATGGCATTCGTCCCTCGGTGGGGCGTACGGGGGTTTGCTGGGACAATGCGTGGGCGGAGTCGTTCAATGCCACGCTGAAGAATGAGAGAGTCCACCGGATGGTGTACCCCACGAAGGACAAGGCGGTCAAGGATATTGCCTCGTGGATCGAGCTGACATACAATCATGTTCGCCTTCACTCAGCCCTGGGATACCGCACCCCTAACGAGGTCGAACGCGAGTTCCTAGGCTTAACGAAGGCAGCCTGAAACACAAACAAGCACCGTCCGAAAAACACCCAGCAGTCCAGACGTCAAAAGGCATTTCAACGCGTTCAGGCCGAACGAGCTGTGGGTCGCCGACGTTCCCCCGCAAGCGGGAGGTGCTTCCTCCTATGTACGCACCTTCTCGGGGTGGGTCTACGTCGCCTTCATCACCGACGTGTACTCCCGGAGGATCATCGGCTGGCAGACCACCTGTCGGCCAGTGTGCACCGACCTTGCCCTGGACGCCCTGGAGATGGCCGTCTGGCAGCGGAAACGTCAGAGGGGCTGATCTCTCTGGCCTGGTGCATCACTTGCGACCGCGGCGTGCAGTACAGGTCCATCCGCCACGGGGCTGCCCTGTCCGAGTGCGAGGCGATCGCCTCGGTGGGGTCGACGGGCGACTCCTTTTGGCTTTGCCCTGGCCGAGGCTCTGAACTCCTTGTACAAGGCCGAGCTGATCCGTAACCAGGGCCCTTGGGAAGACATTGACGCCGCCAGTGGTCGCCACCGCCGAGTAGGTCCACTGGGCGGGCACCATCCGGCCACACTCCGCTATCGGCATGCGTGCCCCCTCCGAGCACGAAGCCTCCTGGGTCCCCGACGTCAGCCAGAACAGCCAGAAACAATCACAACCGGCAACCACCGGCACCAGATAAACCAGCCTCCACAAAACCCAGGGCGATTCACCTCCAGGCCCTACCGGCTCCGTAGACACACGGCTCCTGCCTCCTGTCCACCGCGCCCCTGAAGGAAGAACCCTCTGGCCCCTGGAAGGGCCCGACCACCGCGAGACGACACGCGGCAAGCCGTCACACCCAGCCGGAATAATCCCACCCACGACGCCAGCAACGATGCCACCACCCCCCCTCAACCAGACGACGAAAGATCGAGGATAGTCCACTTCTATCCTCGACGTCATCTCCTGGGTTAGGGTGGCCTTATGCCGAAGATCCTGGGTTCCTCACTGGCCGAGCATCGAGAGCGCACGCGCACCGCCCTGTTCCACGCTCTCTCCGAGCTCATGAGTCGGCGCAGCTTCGACAAGATCACCCTGTCCGACGTCGCCAACCACGCGGGCGTGGGGCGCACGGCCGTCTACAACCACTTCGCGGACAAGGAGGACCTCCTCCTGGCCTTCATGGAGCACGAGGCCGGCCGCTACGCCGAAGAGCTCTCCCGGGCGCTGGCCGGCACCCAGGACCCGATCGACCGCCTGCGCATCTACGTGCGCCAGCAGGCCCTCATCGCCCGGCACTTCCACTTCCCGACCTCGGTGCCCCTGTCCGGGGCGGTCTCGCGCGGGACCGCCGGCCGCCTCAAGGCCCACGGGGCACTCGTGGCCCAGATGCTCTCCTCGATCCTCACCGACGCCATGGACCAGGGGCTCATCCCCGCCCAGGAGCCCGAGCAGGTCATCCCCCTCATCCACGCCACCGTCATGGGTGGGCGCCCGACCCCCACGGATCCGGAGCAGCGCCAGGCCTACCTGGAGAGCCTGGACGCCTTCGTGCTGCGGGCAGTGGGGGCGCGCCAGCCCGCCCACGAGGTTCCGAGCATCCCTCAGCCCCACGCCACCGAGCCCCTGGAGGGCGCCGAGGCCCCCGGTTCGCTTCGTCACAGCGCGGTCGGCTGACAGCGTGAGCCACGGCCTGCCGTGCACACAGGCGGGCCTGGCAGACTTCCGCTCGTGAACCTGAGCTGGACTGACACCTGGAACGACCTGCTGGCCCGCGCCTCGAGCGTCCTCGGCCTGGATCCCGGCGTGCTGTGGCGGCGCTGGCGATCCTTCTCATCGTCCTGGCCTGGGCACCGGCCCGCCGCTGGGGACGCACCCTGGTGACGATCGTCCACGAGGCCGGGCACGCCGCCGTCGGCCTCATGGTGGGACGGCGCTTCCTCGGATTCGTGGTGAGTCGGGACCTGTCCGGGCACGCCGTCACCGCCGGCAAGCCCACCGGCCCCGGCCGGGTGGCCACCTCCTGGGCCGGCTACCCAGCCCCCGCCGTCCTGGGCGCCGTCGTCGTGCTCCTGGCCCTCAAGGGCTGGGCGAGCGCGGTCCTGCTGCTGGGGCTGGTCCTCCTGGCGGTCCTGCTGGTCATGTCCCGCTCCGTGCGCACGGTCCTGCTGGTCCTGCTCGTGGCCGCCTTGACCGGGGCCCTGTGGTGGTGGGGCGGGCAGTGGCGCGACGGCGTCGTCGCCGGGACCGGGCTGGCCCCTGCTGGTGGGGGCCTGGGACTCCCTGCGCGACGTCGCCGCCTCACGCGACCCGAGCCAGGACCACCGCACCCTGGCCCACCTGACCCGGGTGCCCGCTGGGGTGTGGCTGGCCAGCTGGTTCCTCGTGGACGCGGCGGCCACCGGCGTCGTCGTGCTGGCCCTGCGCGATCTCTGTGAGGTGAGGGCGGGGGCGGGCTCGAGTCCGAGCTCGCCGCCCACATGGCCTACGCTTCCTCCTGGCGACGCGGGGCCCACAGTGCCCTCCCGCCGTCCCCGCCCGACGTCGCACATCGCGAGCCCACAGGCGCCGTCGCGGCCCCGGGCTCATCCCGCTCCCGGGCACTCCGGGATTCCCTCTAGGAGAACACATGATGCTCACCCGCAGGACGTTCGCCCTGACCTCTCTGGGGCTGGCCGCCGCGGCCACCCTCGCCGCCTGCTCGTCGAAGTCGAAGGACGAGGCCACCGAGGAGGGCAAGATGGCGCTCATCGTCCCCGACGCGGGCGAGGCCGCCGCGGAGGCGCTGTCCAAGGCGGTGGAGGCATTCACCAAGGAGACCAAGGTGGAGGTGGACATCAAGCCCGTCTCCGACGTCTCCCAGGAGCTGGCCCGCGGGATCACGGCCGAGCCGAGCATCGACGTCGTCGTCCTCAACCCGGCCCAGCTGTCCAGCTACGCCGGCGCCCTGCACTCCTGGGACAAGGGGGCGGCCGCCGTCAAGGACGCGAACCCCGCGCTGCTGACCAGTGCCACCCGGCAGGAGAAGATCGCCGCGGCGCCCCGGGATGTCTCCACGCTCGCCCTGTACGTCAACACCTCGCTGTGGTCGGCCGCGGGCCTGAGCGAGTCGGACTACCCGACCACCTGGGAGCAGCTGGACCAGGTGGCCGCCAAAGCTCACCTCCGGTGGCGTCGTCGGCCTGACCCTGGATGCCTCCTACGCGCGCGTGGGCGCCTTCCTCATCCAGGGCGGTGGGGGACTGACCAGCGCCGACGGCACGAAGGCAACGGCCTCCTCCGAGGGCTCGGTGGCGGGCCTGACCCAGGTCAAGACGCTCCTGTCCTCCGGGTCGGCCGGCTGGGGCGCCGACCTGCCCGCCGGGTCCGCCGCCGACGCCTTCGGCCAGGGGCAGGCCGCCATGGTGATCGAGACCGAGGCCCTGGCCAAGACTCTGGCGGACACCTACTCGGGTATCTCCTACAAGGTGGTCGAGCTCCCGGCCGGCAGCGGCGGCAAGGGGACCCTGCAGTTCCCCACCTTCTACGGAGTCGTGGAGGCCTCCAAGCACAAGACCGATGCCATCAAGCTCGTGGAGTACCTCACCGCCGCCGAGCGGCAGGTGGCTCTGGCCGGCGCGGCGGGCACGGTTCCTGCCGGCAAGTCCGCCGGTGAGACCTGGAAGGGCAAGCATGCCGACCAGGCGGCCTTCCTGGCCGGCGTCGAGTACTCCCAGCCCGTGCCCTCCGCCTCGGGCACCTCGGACGTCATCGCCACCTTCGACAACGAGCTGCCCGGGCTGGCCGGAGGCGACCCGGCCGACATTCTGGGCAGCGCCCAGGTGAACCTGCAGGCCGTCCTGTCCTGACCCCTGGCGGGGCCACTCCGCGCGGTCGGGGACTTTCTCTTCCGGGTGGGGCCATGTCACGCGTGCGGGGCCGGGAATCCTGTCCCCGACGGCGTCGAGTGTCCCCGTTCGGAAGGACACGCACCCGGCCGTACAGAAATGTCCCCGGCCGTGCGGCCCTGTCCCCGGCGGCATCGGCCGACGCCGCCCCGAAAGGCGCAGGTGAAGAACAGGGATGCGAAGGGCCTCGTCTCTATTGCTCGGTCGTGATGCTGACTTGGTGGTGAACTGGGAAGCTCACCGATCGGGCAATGAAGCAGTACTCGGCGGCTCGATCGTGCAGCGTGGCTGCGCTTTCAGGATCGTTGCCGGGAGCGATGGTCACTGCGGGACGAAGGGTGACTGATGTGAACTCCCCGGTACCGCCCGGGTGCTCGACCATGATGCCAGTAGGGGCGTCTGAGTAGGCAGTGACGGTGAGGCCCGCGTCTGCCGCGAAGTGGAGGTACCACAGCATGTGGCACTGTGAGAGCGAGGCGAGCAGGAGCTGTTCCGGGTTCCACCTGTGAGCGTCCCCTCGGAATGCTGGATCTGCCGATCCGTGGATCACCGGCAGGTCGGCGGTGGTTCCCCGGACATCGTGGTCGCGCGAGTAGTCGCGGTATCCAGATGTGCCTGTCCCCAGGTTGCCCGTCCACTCCACGCGCACCGAATACTCATGATCTGGCATGCAGAAATTCTAGGGGATGAGCCGGTTTGACGTCTACGGGGCGGCGAGCTCGGTGGGGAGGGCGGTGTCAAAAGGGGTGGTGTTCTCGGCGGGGGCCACTCCGCGCGGTCGGGGACTTTCTCTTTCAGGGTGGGGACATTCCACGCGTTCGGGGACGGGAATCCGGTCCCCGACGGCGTCGACTGTCCCCGTTCGGAAGGACACGCACCCGGCCGTGCAGCCCTGTCCCCGGCCGCGCAACAACGAGGGCCCGAACCGTGATGGTCCGGGCCCTCGGGCTGGAGCGGGTGACGGGAATCGAACCCGCGCTGTCAGCTTGGGAAGCTGAAGTTCTACCATTGAACTACACCCGCGTGGCACCAGTGGACGTGCGTCCCAGGTGCGTGCGGAAGTCTAACCCAGACTCCGGCCGTCTACGCAAATCGGCCTGCGGAGGGTCCTCGCGAACCGCGTCGGCCACGCCTTCGCCCACTACACTCGCCATCGGATTCCCTGACGTCTTCATAGGTGTGGTGAGCGCATGACTGATCCCTTCAACCCTCACGAGGCCCACTGATCCGACTGGGCTCACTGCGAGTCCTCGCCCGGACGTGCCGGCGCTGCCCGCGGGGTCCGCCCCCACGGACTACCCGTCAGGCGGGTACCCGCCCTATGGCGGTCCTTACGACTCCGGAGCCCAACCGGGGTATGACCCGCAGGGGGCCTACGCGCCCCCTCCCGGTTACGGCATGCCTCCTGGGTACGGTGCGCCTCCCGGCTATGGCCCCGTTCCCGCTTACGGTCCTCCCGGCTATCCGAGCAAGTCCAAGGTGGCCGCAGGCATCCTGGCGCTGTTCCTCGGCACCTTCGGGATCCACAACTTCTACCTGGGCTACACGGGCAAGGCGCTCTTCCAGCTCCTGGGCACGCTCTTGAGCTGCGGGTTCCTGGCGCTTCCGATTGCCATCTGGGCCTTCATCGAGGGCATCCTCATTCTGGTGGCCCGCCCCGGCGAGGCGCCGTGGGGCGTTGACGCCTCCGGCATGCCGTTGAGCGGCTGAGGCGCGCTCCGGTCCTCCCGGATCCCCCAGGGCCGGAATCCGTGTGACGCCTCCGGGAGGACCTGGCACAATCGGGCCCGTGCTGCTCTCAGACCGCGATATCCGCACCGAGCTCGACGCCGGACGGGTCGTCCTCGACCCCTACGACCCCGAGATGATTCAGCCGGCCTCCATCGATGTGCGCCTGGACCGCTGGTTCCGTCTCTTCGACAACCACCGCTACCCGGTCATCGACCCGGCCGCCGACCAGGAGGGGCTGACCCACCTCGTCGACGTCGGGGCCGACGAGCCCTTCGTCCTGCACCCCGGGGAGTTCGTCCTGGGGGCCACGTACGAGCGCATCACCCTGCCCGACGACGTCGCCGCCCGCCTGGAGGGCAAGTCGAGCCTGGGGCGCCTGGGGCTGCTGACCCACTCCACCGCCGGATTCATCGACCCGGGCTTCACGGGGCACGTCACCCTGGAGCTGTCCAACACGGCCACCATGCCCATCAAGCTCTGGCCGGGGATGGAAGGTGGGGCAGCTGTGCTTCTTCCGCCTGTCCAGCCCCGCCCAGGGCCCCCTACGGCTCGGGCGCCACCGGCTCGCGCTACCAGGGCCAGCGCGGACCGACGGCCTCCCGCTCCCACCAGTCCTTCCACCGCACCCGCATCCCCCGACACCCCGGCGGCCCCCGCCGACAGCGCCGCTCCCATCTCCCAGGAGAAGCACCTATGAGCGACTCGACCGACTTCGCCGTCTCCCTGCCCACCGACACCGGCACCTTCACCGCCGCCTCCATGCTGCCGGTCGGGCTGCTGGACACCAACCACGTCCTGCTCCTGGCCGACGACGTCGCCCCCGACGAGGTTGAGGCCCTGGCCCTGTCCCAGGACATCCAGTCCGGCTGGGTGGGGGTCTCCAGCCTCCAGCTCTTCCCCGGGGTCTCCCTGCTGGGGCCCTGGAAGGTCGACGCCGAGATGCGCGGCCTCCTGGGGGCGCCGGAGTGGACCACGCAGCTGATGATCCTGGACTGCCCCCGCATCCGTGCCGGCGCTCTGCCGGCGGAGCTCGCCGGCCTGGACCCGCTCTCCGACGCCTTCCCCCACGCCCAGCCCACGGGGGCCGAGCTGGTGGCCCTCACCCGACTGCGCGCCATCGCCCGACGCCTGGCCGGGGCCCTGCGGCTCATTCCCGGAGGGGACAACGAGGACCCGGTGCTGGTCGAGCCCAGCCCGGAGGTCTCGGCCTCCCTGACCGTCTATGCCCCGGTGTGGCTCGGCCCGGAGGACCTGGTGGCCGTCCTGCAGCCCGTGGCCCCCGAGGTGAGCGCCGCGCTGGAGGCCGTTCAGCCCCGCGGCGCCGTCGGGCTGGACGCCATCGACCCCGAGCAGCTGGAGAGTCTCGTCGAGCGCATCGGCCCGGACGTCTTCGAGAAGGCTTGGCGCGGCTCGGAGAAGGTCCGCCAGGACACGATGCGCCAGGAGATCGTTGCCGCTGCCACCGGCAACGTCATCGAGGAGGTGCGTGACGGCTACGCGGTCGTCACCCCGGTCGACCCCGAGCACGAGGGCTGGGGGCGTATCGAGGTGCGTGCCGGCGCCACCGACGGGCTGCCCCTGGCCGTGCGCGGCGAGCCGTGGGCGCGCGGGGCGGTCCTGTCCTACGACCTGCGCTGGATCCCTCAGGACCAGGCTGACGCCTACGCCGAAGTGGTCTCCCGCTCCCGGCGCCGCGAGCGTCAGACCGCCCGGGACCTGGTGGAGGAGCTCGCCACCGTCCTGGTGACCGCCGTCTCCGGGGTGGCCGTGGACGACGACGGATTCCTCGTCTCCCTGGGTGAGGACGCCGCGGAGGCCTGAGCGACCTCGCCAGGAGGTGTGGGCGCCGCGCGGTCCCTTGAGGGCGCCGTCGTCGTGACCTACGGCGCGAGGACCGGGTGCCAGTCGATGAGGCGAGGGGCGCCCCGAGCCGTGGGGCGGCGCCCGTGCGGACAGCCCCGGGGCAGTACGCCCCGGGGGATGTCGAGCAGCCGGCCAGGGCGTGGTCGGCTGAATCGGGGACTGCGTTTGCCGCCCAGAACGTACTTCTCCTCCAGGAGACTGAGGCCGTACCCCAGTCGTCTGGAGGAGAACGCAGTCCTCGTAGGAGAAGTAAGTCCCCGATCAGGGACGGCACTGCGACATCCGGCCCGGCGGCCCTGATCCCGGGCGGGCCGGCCCCGTGGACTCCGGATCGGGGCGGACTCGCTCGGCACCGGGTGTGGTGCGCGCCGTGAGACGCTCGACGCCGGCCCGAGCCCTTGCCGCGTCCCGAGTGCCAGCCGGTGAAGCGGCGAGCCTCAACAAAGCGAGCGGGCCCAGGCCACCGGCTCCTCGCCCCGCTGAGCCCCCACCGCCAGGTAGTGGCGCAGCAGGCCGGCAGCGGCCAGCGCATCGTCGAGCGCGTTGTGGTGGCGGCCTATCTCCACCCCGGCCACCTCGCAGCAGGTGGTCAGCCGGCGCGATGGCGTCGTCATGAAATGGCGCGCCCACTCCATCGTGCACACCCGCGGCACCCGCGCGCCCCGGTCGAGCAGCCCCCGCGTCCCCAGTGCCTGGGTGAGGAATCCGACGTCGAAGCGGGCGTTGTGGGCCACGACCGCCCGCCCGGCCAGGTCGGCCACCAGCAGGTCGGCGACCTCATCGAAACCGGGCGCCCCGATGATCTCATCGGCGACAAGACCGTGGATGTGGGTGGGGGCCCACGTCACGCCCGCGCCGGGGTCGATGAGTGTGGACCAGCTGCGCTCAACGCGCCCGGCGGCGTCGGTCAGTACGAGCGCGACCTCCAGGATCGAGTCCGTCGTGGGGGACAGGCCAGTGGTCTCCAGGTCGACGACGGCGTAGCCGACCCCGGCGGCCTCGGCCAGCTCCGCGGGTGTGGGAGTGGCGGCCGCCTGGCCGAGGGCCATGGGGGAGCGGGGGCGCAGCGGGCCGCGGTCGGCGGGTGGGCGGTGGTAGAAGGGCATCGCCCCGATCCTCTCGCGAGCCAGCAGGGTTTCGCCCAGTCACGGCGCGCCGGGTCGCCGGCCGGGGGCCGGCGCTCGCGGCCGCGCCCTACGGTTCGCAGACGGAAGCGGGGTCGGCCCCTGGGCGTCAGGTACGGTCGCGAGGGCGCTCGGCCCGGCCGTGTCGAGCGCCGATCCAGGTGAGGAGGAGCGATGACCACCCCGGACACCCCTCAGGTGCCGGCCCCTGCCCCTGCCGGCGCTGGCCGCCTTCCCTTCCCGACCGCCCTCGTCGTGACCGGCAGGTCCACCTCCGACGACGGCGTGCTCCTCGAGGCCGGGGACGTCGATGAGGTCTTCCCCTTCGCCTCGGTGACCAAGCCGATCGTCGCCTGGGCGGCCCTGGTCGCCGTCGACCGGGGACTGCTGGATCTGGAGGCCCCCGCCGGTTCGCCCGCGCCCGACGGTGCGACCATCGAGAACCTGCTGTCCCACTCCTCGGGGATCGCGGCCGACTCCGACGAGCGCCTGGCGGCCCCGGGCACGCGCCGCATCTACTCCAACCGCGGCATTGAGATCCTGGGGGAGCGGCTTGAGGAGGCCACCGGCACGCCCCTGGAGACCTGGGTGGAGACCACCGTGCTCGAGCCCCTGGGGATGGCCAGCGTCCTCATCCCCGGATCCCCCGCCCACTCCGGGGAGGGCAGCGCCCGCGACCTGTCCCTGTTCGCCCGCGAGCTGGCAGCGCCCAGGCTCGTCTCGCCCGCGCTCGCGCAGCGAGCCCGCACGCCGGTCCTGCCCGGCCTCGACGGCGTCCTACCCGGGTACGGGCGACAGGCCCCCAACCCCTTCGGGCTGGGGGTGGAGGTGCGCGGAGCCAAGTCCCCGCACTGGACCGGGGCCGGCAACAGTGAGCAGACCTTCGGGCACTTCGGCCAGTCGGGCTCCTTCATCTGGGTGGATCCGGTCGCCGAGCGCCAGGCCGTCTTCCTGGGGGCCGAGCCCTTCGGGGCGGTTCACCGGCGGACCTGGTCCGAACTCGGCGACCAGATCCTGGCCTTGTAGGCCCTGCCGTTCGTGGTGGGCAGGCGCGCCGGCGACGGCGGCCTGCCGATCATCACTCGGCCTTGACGTTGAGGATGACGCCGATAGTGCTGTCGTCGATCTGCGGCATCTCCTGCTTCTGGTCGAGAGCCTTGAAGGTGATCTTCAGTGCGTTGACGTTCGCGGCCTTGACCTCGAAGGCGTGGGCGTCGTTGAAGGGGACGTCGACTGTCTCGATCTCCTTGCCGTCGGCGAAGATCGCGACCCTCACAATGAGGTCGGAGCTCCGGGAGTCATTGGCCTGGCCGGCGGTGAAGGTGACCTTCTGGAACTTGTTGGCCAGGCGCAGCTCGATCTCGTCGTCGTTCTGCCAGTCGAGCTTGGTGCCGATGCCCATGGTGTTGGTGATGGAGGCGACGTCGTAGCGCTTCTCCTGCCAGCCACTCGTCACCGGCGGCTCCTGGAAGTCGGATAGCCTGAGCTCGCGTCCCTTGCTGTTCTCGGGGGTGAGCCCGTTGGTGGTGGCCTCAGCCGAGGCGGAGGGGTCCTCCGAAGCGGTGGCTGACTCGATATCGGTGGCACTGGCAGTGGCCGATGCCGATGCCGACGGAGTAGGAGCGGGTGCGGAGGACGGGGCGGCGGCGCTCGTCTCTGTGGCGGGGGATGCGTCCTGGGAGGCGAAGGGCAGGCTGCCGCAGGCGGCCAGGGACAGGGCGGTGATGGGAAGAAGGGCGGCGGCGATTCGACACGCGGGGAGAGTTTCGAGTAGCTCATGGCGCGAGAATAGCGGTGCTGAGATATGGGCTTCGGTGTGATTCTGAAAACCGATACGGCAAGAGTGGGGGCGTAGTATATTTCGACCGTGTGAGCGAATAGTGTTGATGAGTGTGCAATACTGCGAGATTTCGGAGTAATTGGATTCCGGCGATGGATTGTTCCGCTTCGCAGGGGGCTGCTTCCTTGGGCTGGGAGGCGCCTGCCGGGCCTTTGGTCTCATGTGCTTGGATTGTCCGGTCGGGCTGTCCGGTTGGTGAACGTATGGTCAGTTCTGCTTGATGGGGCGGCGTTCTCAAGGTTGAGGCCGGAGGTGAGGAGGTTGACGAGCTGGTCACTCTTTCGTCCTTGGAAATCTCAGCTCTGAGGGTGGGGTCGGAGGGTTCTGAATTACTGTCCTGTCCGGCGTTGAAATTGAGTGTGTGAAACCGGTTCCACAGTCGAGTTCGGCCTCGACGCCGTCACTGTCCCTTGAATGCACCACAATCCTCTTCTTGCTGATGGTGGCTACGTTATCGGGGTGTCTTTCAGGGGGAGCGAGGGTGAACAGGTTGCCTCGACTGAGTCACGGCTCTCGGCCTCAGCTGACTTCGACGATGACGGGGACGTGGTCGGAGGCGCCCTTGCCCTTGCGCTCGTCGCGGTCGATGGCGGCGCCGGTGACGCGGCCCGCCAGGGCCGGCGAGGCGTAGACGAAGTCAATGCGCATGCCCTCATTCCTCGGGAAACGCAGCTTCTGGTAGTCCCAGTAGGTGTAGTTGGTGACCCGCTCACGCGTGACCTCACTCATGCCCACCTCGGCGAAGGCGGTGAAGGCCTCGCGCTCCGGTGCGGAGACGTGGGTGGCGCCCTCGAAGACGCTCATGTCCCACACGTCCTCATCCCGCGGCGCCACGTTCCAGTCGCCCACCAGCGCCAGCGGCAGGTCGGGCTCGGCCTCGAGCCAGGCGGCGACGTCGTCGCGCAGCACCCGCAGCCAGTCGAGCTTGTACGTGTAGTGCGGGTGGGTGAGCTCGCGGCCGTTGGGCACGTACAGGCTCCACAGGCGCACCGGCGCCGCATCCGAGGCCGCGCCCACCGTCGCCCCCAGCGCCCGGGCCTCGACGACCGGCTCGGCTTCGGGCTTGGCCGCCCAGGCGGGCTGGCCCGGGAAGGAAGTGGCGACGTCGTCGAGGCCCACGCGTGAGGCGATCGCCACCCCGTTCCACTGGTTGAGCCCGTGGATGGCCAGCTCGTAGCCCGCGGCTTCGAAGGGTTCGACCGGGAACTGGTCGGGGCGGCACTTGATCTCCTGCATCGCCAGGGCGTCGATGTCCTCACGCTCCAGGAAGGCCAGGACGCGGTCGACGCGGGTGCGGATGGAGTTGACGTTCCAGGTGGCCAGGCGCATGGCAGCAGACTAACCGGTGCCCGACTCCCATCAAGCACTCACCAATCGCTCGTAGTCTGCGGCCATGGGAACAGCACTTGTCACCGGGGCCACGAGCGGCCTCGGCCTGGAGATCGCCTGGCAGCTCGCCCAGGCCCGTCATGACCTCGTCCTCGTGGCGCGCACCCCCGAGCGACTGCGGCAGGTGGCCGAGAGATGCGCCAGTTCGCAGGTGTCCAGGTGGAGACCCTGCAGGCCGATCTGTCCAAGCGCGACGAGCTCGAGCTCGTCGCCGAGCGCCTGCGGGAGACGAGCAAGCCCATCGGGCTCCTGGTCAACAACGCCGGCTTCGGGGTGGGGCAGCGCTTCGTCGGGGGAGACCTGGCCCGCGAAGAGGATGCACTCAACGTCATGGTCCGAGCGGTCATGGTGGCCTCCCACGCGGCGGCCGGCGCCATGGTGGAGCGCGGCCGCGGCGCCATTCTCAACGTCTCCTCCATGACCGCGCACACCGCCATGGGTACCTATGCGGCCCACAAGGCCTGGGTGCTGCGGTTCACCGAGGGGCTGGCCGCCGAACTCGCCGGCACCGGGGTGAGTGCCACGGCGCTGTGCCCGGGGCTGGTGCACACCGGTTTCCACGCCGCGGCCGGCATCGACGAGACCCAGTGGAAGGCGCCGTTGTGGCTGGACGCCGAGCGAGTGGCCATCGACGGCCTGGCGGCGGTGCGGCGCGGCCAGGTCATCTGCACCCCGAGCCTGCGCTACCGCAGCGCCAACGCCGTGCTGCGGTTGGCGCCCCGCTGGTTCGTGCGCCGGGTGGTCGGGCCGGAACGCTCCGGCCAGGGGCGCGACTGAGGCCGTCAGGGCTCGCCGGTGGCGCAAAGTGTCACAGATGACGACTATTCGGGGGCAATCACCGTTGCTGCCGACCTTCCCAAGGCGCTGACCAGCGCAGATACGGCAAGGTAGGCGGGAGCTACCTCCTAAAAGTCGCCAATCGTGACAGATCCGGGCGCGCGCACCGGCTTGCGGCCCGATCCCACCGCGGAATCGCCCAGGGCTGAGCGCTCCCGCTGGCCAGGGGCGCCGTGACCTGCAACGATCGCACCATGGCTTCCATTACCTTCCACGGAGACCCCGTCAGCACCGTCGGCGAGCTGCCCGCTGTGGGCTCGGCCGCGCCCGCCTTCGACCTCGTGGGCGCCGACCTCGCCCCGGTCACCAGCCAGTCCCTGGCCGGCCGCCGCGTGGTCCTCAACATCTTCCCCTCGGTGGACACCGGGGTGTGCGCCGCCTCCGTGCGCCAGTTCAACAAGCTGGCCTCCGAGCTGGACAACACGACCGTGGTCTGCGTCTCCGCCGACCTGCCCTTCGCCGGCGCCCGCTTCTGCGGCGCCGAGGGCCTCACCGACGTGGTCACCGGCTCGACCTTCCGCTCCACCTTCGGCGCCGACTACGGCGTCACCCCTGACCGACGGCCCGCTGGCCGGCCTGCTGTCGCGCGCTGTCGTGGTCCTCGACGAGGTCCGGCAAGGTCATCTACACCGAGCAGGTCCCCGAGGTCGGCCAGGAGCCCGACTACGACGCCGCCGTGGCCGCCCTGTCCTGACCCCTCCCTTCCGCTGAGTCGCCAGGAGCCCGCCCCGTCCGCATTGCGCGGGCGAGAGCGGGCTCCTGTTCGCAGCGGGTGTCTACCCGGCGCGCAGCCCCGAGTCCCACTACCATCGGAACCGTGAGCACCAACGACTCCCACATCACCCGCCTGGCCGAGCTCGTCAACGAGCTGTCCGTCGTCCGCGGCAAGGTCACCCTCGCCTCCGGCCTCGAGTCCGACTTCTACGTGGACATGCGCCGCGCCACCCTCCACCACGAGGCCGCCCCCCTCATCGGCCACGTCATGCTTGACATGCTCGAGGAGGCGGGCCTGGGCACCGACGAGATCGACGCGGTCGGCGGCCTGACGATGGGGGCCGACCCCGTGGCCGCCGCCATGCTGCACGCCGCGGCCTCGCGCGGACTGGACCTGGACGCCTTCGTCGTGCGCAAGGCCGCCAAGGACCACGGCATGCGCCGGCGCATCGAGGGCCCCGACGTCGCCGGGCGCTCCGTGGTGGTCCTGGAGGACACCTCCACCACCGGCGGCTCGCCCCTGGAGGCCGTCGAGGCCCTGCGCGAGGCGGGCGCCGACGTGCGGGCCGTGGCCGTCATCGTGGACCGGGCCACCGGCGCGCGCGAGCGCATCGAGGCCGCCGGCCTGCCCTACTACGCGGCGCTCGGTCTGGCCGACCTCGGCCTGGAGTGAGCGCCCGACGACGCCCGCAGACGGTCGGGGTGGAGCCGGCGGCTCCCGCCGACCTGCCTGAGGGGGAGCACCTGCCCGCGGCGGCCTCAGCAGATTCTGCGCCGGGCCCGGAGGAGGATCGGCCGGCCGACGTCCGCCAGGTCGGCGTCGGCCCCTGGCCCGGCGGCCCCGAGGCCTGGCCCACCGACCCCCGCTACGACCGAGAGCTGCTCGCCGCCGGCGACCGGCGCAATGTCGTCGACCGCTACCGCTACTGGACCATTGCGGCCATCCGCGCCGACCTGGCCGCCCGCGCCCACCTGCTGCACATCGCCATCGAGAACGTCAGCCAGGACCTCAACATCGGCTCCATCGTGCGCAGCGCCAACGCCTTCAACGTGGCCGGCGTCCACATCATCGGCCGACGCCGCTGGAACAAGCGCGGCGCCATGGTCACCAACCGCTACCTGGACGTGCGCCACCACCCCGAACCCGGTGAGCTGCTCGCCTGGGCGCAGGTCGAGGGCTACGAGGTCATCGGCATCGACAACGGCCCCGGGGCCCAGCCCCTGGAGTCCGCCGACCTGCCCGAGCGCTGCCTCATGGTCTTCGGCTCCGAGGGGAGGCATCAGCCCCGAGGCTGAGCGCCGGCTGCTCCCGGCTGCTGCGCATCGGCCAGTACGGCTCCACCCGCTCCATCAACGTGGCGGCCGCCGCGGCCGTGGCCATGCACCTGGATCCTCCAGCACGCTGGGCCGGCGCCCGACTGACCCGGGGGCCGTCGCGGCCCGCTGGGACGGCCCTCCCTGTGGACGACGGGACCAAACCGGCCCTGAACTGAGGGCATGCTGCCGGACTGCTGCCTGGCCGGCCCCCGACCTGGGACCATGATCCGGTTCACCTGGCCTCCAATTCGTGGAACAATCGGCCCCGCACCACTGACTCATACAGACATCAGGAGGCGCAGTGGCCATTGCAACCCCGGAGTCCTACGCCGACATGCTTGACCGCGCGAAGGCCGGCAAGTACGCCATCCCCGCGATCAACGTCACCTCGTCCCAGACTCTGTCCGCGGCCCTCAAGGGCTTCGCCGACGCCGAGTCCGACGGCATCGTCCAGATCTCCAACGGTGGTGCCGCCTACTGGTCCGGTTCCTCGCGCCTCGACCGCGTCAAGGGCTCGATCGCCTTCGCCGCCTACGCCCGCGCCGTGGGTGACCTCTACCCCGTCACCATTGGTCTGCACCGACCACTGCCCCAAGAAGCTCCTGGCCGACTGGATTCACCCGCTCCTGGAGATCGAGGCCGAGCAGGTCAAGAACGGTGAGCTGCCGATGTTCAACTCCCACATGTGGGACGGCTCCGCCGAGGCTCTCGACGACAACATCGAGATCGCCGTCGACATGCTCCAAGCGCGCCAAGGCCGCCAACGTCGTCCTCGAGATCGAGATCGGTGCCGTGGGTGGCGAGGAAGACGGCATCAAGGGTGAGAGAACGCCAACCTCTACACCACCGCCGACGACGCCTGGAAGGCCATCGAGGCCCTCGGCCTGGGTGAGAACGGCCGCTACATCACCGCTCTGACCTTCGGCAACGTGCACGGCTCCTACAAGCCCGGCCACGTCAAGCTCCGCCCGGAGATCCTCGGCGAGATCCAGGAGGACGTGGCCAAGCGCCTCGGCGACCGCCTCTCCTCCAAGGTCGGCGACAAGAGCTCGCCCTTCGACCTGGTCATGCACGGCGGCTCCGGCTCCACCGACGAGGAGATCGCCACCGCGGTGCGCAACGGCGTCATCAAGATGAACGTCGACACCGACACCCAGTACGCCTTCACCCGCCCGGTCGCCGGCTGGATGTACACCAACTACGAGGGTGTCCTCAAGGTCGACGGCGAGGTTGGCAACAAGAAGCAGTACGACCCGCGCGCCTGGGGCAAGGCCGCCGAGGAGGGCATGGCCGCCCGCGTCGTCGAGGCCTGCGAGCGCCTCGGCTCCGTCGGCTCCGCCCGCAAGTGAGCCCTCACCCCGCCCAGGGGTGAACGGCGACTGATCGCCGTACGTGGCCCCGGCACCCATGCGGTGCCGGGGCCACGTCGTGCTCGCGCAGGGGGCGGTGGGGAGATTCTCGACGACGAACTGACCGATCGTTGCATAGTTGCAGAGGGTGTCGGTGAAGGAAGCGCCTATCACAGTGAGGGTGAAATACGTGTCAGGCCAAGGAAAACAGGGTGTCGCACAAACGTTCCCAAACCGAGACCCAGGCCACTGATTGCAAACCTTGCAGCAATGCGGGCGGAAATGTGCCATGATAGGTCGTCGCCGTTGAACCGACGGCTCCGCCGCCGGCGACACGGCAGTCGCGCCTTGCGGACGCCTCTGTCCGCGCCTGTCCCATGCGTCCAAAGGAGGACCCCAATGCGACTCATCTCCCGCCGCTCCATGCTCGGTGGAACTGCTGCGATCGCCGTCGCCGCGACCCTGGCGGCCTGCTCGAAGGGCTCGTCGGGCTCCGACGGCGCCGGAGGCGTCTACTTCCTCAACTTCAAGCCCGAGTCGGAGCAGGCCTTCAAGGACATCGCGGCCGCCTACACCAAGAAGACCGGTGTGAACGTCAAGGTCGTCACCGCCGCTTCCGGCACCTACGAGCAGACCCTGAAGTCCGAGGTCGCCAAGTCCAACCCGCCCACGCTGTTCAACCTCAACGGCCCCGTGGGCTACGGCAACTGGAAGGACTACGCATCCGACCTGTCCGACGCCGACTTCACCAAGCAGCTGACGGATGAGTCCGTGGCCCTCAAGGGCGACGAGGGCAAGATCGTGGGCGTCCCGCTGGCCATCGAGGGCTACGGCATCATCTACAACGCCGCCATCCTCAAGAAGTACTTCGGTATGGAGGGCGCCAAGGCCACCTCCGTCGACCAGATCAAGGGCTTCGACAAGCTCAAGGAGGTCGTCGAGGACATGCAGGCCAAGAAGGCCGACCTCGGTATCGAGGGCGTCTTCGCCGCGACCTCGCTGTCCCCCGGTGAGGACTGGCGCTGGCAGACCCACCTGGCCAACTACCCCGTCTACTACGAGTACCGCGACGCCAAGGTCGACGACCTCGACGAGGTCAAGCTGACCTACTCGGACAACTACAAGAAGATCTTCGACCTCTACCTCAACAACTCCACGATCAAGCCCACCGAGGCCAGCGCCAAGACGGTCACCGACTCCATGGCCGACTTCGCCCTGGGCAAGGCCGCCATGGTCCAGAACGGCAACTGGGGCTGGTCGCAGATCTCCGAGGTCTCCGGTAACACGGTCAAGGCCGAGGACGTCCACTTCATGCCGATCTACATCGGCGTCTCCGGCGAGGACAAGTCCAACATCGCCATCGGCACCGAGAACTACCTGACGATCAACTCCCAGGCCGCCGAGGGCGACCAGAAGGCCACCAAGGACTTCCTCACCTGGCTGTTCACCGACGCCGAGGGCTCCAAGATGGCCGCCGAGAAGCTCAGCATCATCGCGCCCTACAAGGCATACGCCGAGCTGGCCCCCTCCGACCCGCTGGGCAAGGAGGTCTCCGCGGCCATCAACAACAAGGACCTCACGCCCGTCAAGTGGGTCTTCCCGACCTTCCCGAGCCAGGACTTCAAGGACCAGCTCGGCCAGCACCTGGCGCAGTACGCCTCCGGCAGTGAGGACTGGGCGAAGGTCAAGGACTTCTTCGTGACCACCTGGGCCTCGGAGAAGAAGGCGTCCAAGGAGGGCTGACATCTAGGAGTCGCTCGAGCCCACCGCCGAGGGTGCTGCTCCAGCGGGCATCGCGACGGCGACTCATCTCCCCATCCCCTCTCCTGCCGGGGCGGCACGTTCGAGCCGTTCGTCTCGCGCGCTGCCGCCCCGGTGGGAGCTCTCTGGTACCCGCCCACTTGGCGGGTGCCGGTCGCACCTCGAGGCAGATATGACCAAGGCACTGAAAAAGTTCTTCCCAGTTTTTGCGGGGCCAACCCTGTTGGCCTTCATGATCGCGTTCATCGTCCCCTTCTTCATGGGGCTCTATCTCTCCTTCACCAAGTTCAGCACCCTCACCAATGCGCGGTTCGTGGGCACTGACAACTACGCCAGGGCCCTGGGGGGAGCGCAGCGACTTCCCGCAGGCTCTCCTCTTCACCGCTGTCGTCTCGATCATCTCGATCATCACGGTGAACCTGGGGGCCTTCGCCCTGGCCTACTTCCTGACCCGCAAGCTGCGCGGCACCAACTTCTTCCGTGCCGTCTTCTTCATGCCCAACCTCATCGGCGGCATCGTCCTGGGCTACACCTGGCAGGTGATGCTCAATGCGCTCCTGCAGCGCTGGGGCCAGACGATCGTCAACGACTGGCGACTGGGCCTGGCCGGACTGGTCATGCTCGTCAACTGGCAGCTCATGGGCTACATGATGGTCATCTACATCGCCGGTCTGCAGAATGTGCCGCCCGAGCTCATCGAGGCCTCGCAGATCGACGGCGCCAGCAGGTGGCAGACGCTGCGCAACGTGACGCTGCCGATGATTATGCCCTCGATCACCATCTGCCTGTTCCTCACTCTGGCCAACACCTTCAAGATGTACGACCAGAACCTCGCGCTGACCAACGGTGCGCCCGCTAAGCAGACTCAGATGGCCGCGCTCAGCATCGTCAACACGATGTACAAGAAGATCGGCCAGGAGGGCGTCGCCCAGGCCGAGGCCGTCATCTTCTTCCTCATCGTCGCCGCCATCGCGCTCATCCAGCTGAGCGCCACTCGTTCAAGGAGGTCGACGCGTGAGCACCGCCGTCAAGACTCAGTCCCCCGCTTCCGCCGCCCCTACCGGTCAGAAGGTCGCTCCGCAGACGACGGGGCAGAAGACACTCGTGGGGCTGCTGGCCGTCCTGGCCTTCGTGTGGGTCATTCCGCTGGCCTTCATCGTCATCAACTCCTTCAAGGGCAAGTTCTACATCTCCGACAGCCCCTTCGCCCTGCCGACGGCGAAGACCTTCGCCGGCCTGGACAACTACGCCACCGGCCTGGCCCTGTCGGGCTTCGCCAGCGCCATGGGCTGGTCGCTGTTCATCACCGTGGGCTCCGTCGTCGTCATCGTGTTCCTCACGGCGATGACCGCCTACTACATCACCCGCATCAAGACGTGGTGGACCTCCATGATCTACTACGCCTTCGCCTTCTCCATGATCGCTCCCTTCCAGATGGTCATGTTCCCCACCGTCAAGGTGGCCGACCAGCTCGGCCTGGCCACGCCCTGGGGCATGATCGTCCTCTACCTCGGTTTCGGTGGGGGGCTGTCGGTGTTCCTGTTCGCCGGTTTCATCAAGTCGATCCCCATGGAGATCGAGGAGGCCGCCTACATGGACGGCTGCTCGCCCCTGCAGACCTACTTCAAGGTGGTCATGCCGCTGCTCAAGCCGACGGCGGTCACGGTGGCGATCCTCAACGCCATGTGGGTGTGGAACGACTTCCTCCTGCCCAACCTCGTCATCGGCCAGGACGAGCGCTACAAGACGGTTCCGATCGTCATCCAGTCCCTCGTCGGCTCCAACGGCAACCGGGACATGGGTGCCCAGATGGCCATGCTCGTCTTCGCCATCGTCCCGATCGTCGCCTTCTACCTCTTCGGTCAGAAGCACATCATCGAGGGTGTGGCCGCGGGGGCGGTCAAGGGCTGATACGCCTACCCGCGTCCTGATACGGGCGGTTCTCAAGGCCCCGCTTCCGGCCTGGAGAACCGCCCGTATCATGTCCACCTGTTACTGCCGAGTCCCCACGAAGGAGCCCCTGTGGCGCTGTTCCCCGGCCCTGACAGCCCGGCCTACCGGGCCTGGTCCGCAGCGGCGGATGTCGTCATCCTCAACGTCCTCACCCTGGCGGGCTGCCTGCCGGTGGTGACGGCGGGAGCCTCCCTGACGGCCTGCGCCCGGGTGGCCGGTGAGATGGTGGCCGACGACGATCCGGCGGTTATGAGCACCTGGTGGCGCTCCTTCCGTCTCAACCTGCGCCAGTCCCTGGCCTGGTGGCTGCCAGTACTCGTCCTGGCGGCCCTGAGCGCCTGGGAGTACCTGATCCTGTCCGACTCCTCTCTGGGGGAGCAGAACGGTGGCATGAGCGGTTCACTGTCCGGGCTGGTGCTGGCCGGGGGAGTGCTCCTGGCTGCGATCCTCGTCTGGCTGCTGCCCCTGGCCGCCTTCTTCGACGCCCCGGTCCACCGCCACCTGTCCAATGCGCTTCGTCTTGCGGTGGGGCGTCTTGGAGTCACCGTGCTCGCTCTGGTGATCGTGGCGGCGCCTGCGATCGTCTTCTGGGGGCTGGCGGCCTCGCGGGCCGCGGTCGCCTGGTTCATGGTTCTGATCGGACCGGCTTTCCAGACCTACCTCATCGCCCTGCTGCAGCGCTCCACCATGGAGGCGCTCCGCGGTGCTTCGACGTCGGAGTCTTGAATGATGCGAGCGCGCTCTCGGTGAGTGCGGTGTCAACACGTAGCGTTGTGGCCCCGGAATCCATCGATTCCGGGGCCATGCGTCTGGGAGCTCGTCAGAACCGCGGGCCGGGCTGGCCCGGCTGGTTGGTGTAAGGCGGCTGGTAGGGCTGGGCGGCTGGGTCGGCGTAGCCGGGTTGGTAGGGCTGCGGCGTCGGTTGGCCCGGTTGGTAGGGCTCGGCATAGCCGGGCTGGTAGGGCTGGGCCTGCTGGTAGGGCTGAGCAGCGGGGTCGGTGTAGCCGGGCTGGAAGGGCTGCTGGCCCTGGCTGTCCCTGCTGGTAGAGCTGCGGTGTCGGTTGGCCCGGCTGGTAGGGCTGGGCGGCTGGGTCGGCGTAGCCGGGTTGGTAGGGCTGCGGCGTCGGTTGGCCCGGCTGGTAGGGCTCGGCATAGCCGGGCTGGTAGGGCTGTTGGCCTGGCTGGCCGAGGGGTGCCTGGTTGGGGTCGTAGAACTGAGCAGCAGCAGCGTAGGCAACGAGCTGGGACTGCCTCTTCTTCCTCTGGTTCATGACAAGCACGCCCACAACGCTGCCCACGATGGCCACGGCAAGCGAACCGATCAGGCTCCAGATCCACACGGGAGTGGAGCTGCTGTCCTCCTCTGCCGCTGCGCTCTTGGCGGGCTTGTCCTTCCCCTTGACCTCATGCTTGTCGTTGTCCTTGAAGGAGACCTTGGTGCCCTCGACCGTGCCGCCGTCGGCCTCGGTGACCTTACCCGGGAACGTCACCGACTGAGAGATCTCGGTGACGTCCTCGTCGCTGATGCTGTCGAAATTCAGCGTCTGAACGATGTACTCGTCGCCCTCATGCTTGATGTTCTTCGAGGACGTGGAGATGGAGCCGCCGGTCCCCTCCATCGTGCATGTGCGGGTGCCGTCCTTCTCCACGAACTTCACCTTGAGATCTTCATAGGGCGAATCTTTGACAGTGGATGAGTCCTTGTTGCACGTGCTCTTGCTGAGCACCGGGATGGAGCCGCTCTCCGACATCGTGAGCTTCACGGAGTACGTGTTGTCCTCTCTGATGACCACATCGCTGGAAATGTGGAGGTTCGTGTCGTCATCAGCCATGGGGAGGGAGGACGCCGGGGTACCGATCAGAGCCAGGACGGCGAATACGGTCAGGGCGACGAGGCCCGCCAGCGCAGGGCGCCGTGTGGAGCTGCGGTGGACGGTGACATGAGGCATGTCCCCACCGTATCGCCTCCTGTATCTGTTGGCGGGGGACACCGGTGGGGACCTCTCCACCCGGCTCCGGTAGGCTAGAGGATGGTGTGTCCACCGGCACGCCGTCACTGAAGTCAGGGAGCAGCCATGCCAGCCGTTGTCGTCGTCGGGACCCAGTGGGGAGACGAGGGAAAGGGCAAGGCGACTGACCAGCTCGGTCAGGACGTCGACTACGTCGTGAAGTTCAACGGCGGCAACAACGCCGGACACACCGTCGTCATCGACGGCGAGAAGTTCGCCTTCCACCTCCTGCCGGCCGGTGTGCTCACCCCCGGGGTCACCCCCATCATCGGTAACGGCGTCGTCGTCGACCTGGAGGTCCTCTTCGACGAGATCGCTGAGATCACCTCCCGCGGCAAGGACGCCTCCAGCCTCCTCATCAGCGCCAACGCCCACATCATCCCCTCCTACAACCGGGTTCTGGACCGCACCACCGAGCGCTTCCTGGGCGCGCGTCAGCTGGGCACCACCGGCCGTGGGATCGGACCCACGTACGCGGACAAGATGAACCGCGTGGGCATCCGCGTCCAGGACCTCTTCGACGAGTCGATCCTGCGTCAGAAGGTGCACTCCGCCCTGGACCAGAAGAACAGCCTCTTCCTCAAGGTCTTCAACCGGGCCGCCATCGATGCCGACGCCGTCGCCGACGAGCTGCTCTCCTACGCGGACCGGGTCCGCCCCATGGTTGTCGACTGCTCCCTGGTGCTCAACCATGCCCTCGATCAGGGCAAGACCGTCCTGTTCGAGGCCGGCCAGGCCACGATGCTCGACATCGACCACGGCACCTACCCCTTCGTCACCTCCTCCAACCCCACTGCCGGCGGCGCCTGCACGGGTACCGGCGTGGGGCCCACCCGGATCGACTCGGTCGTCGGTGTCGTCAAGGCCTACACGACCCGCGTGGGGAGGGGCCCTTCCCCACCGAGCTGCTCGACGACATGGGGGGCGTCTTCGCACCGAGGGCGGCGAGTACGGGGTCACCACCGGCGAGGCCCGCGCCGCTGCGGCTGGCACGACGCCGTCGTCACCCGCTACGCGGCACGCGTCAACAGGGCTGACCGACCTGGTGATGACCAAGCTCGACGTCCTCACCGGGCACGAGACCATTCCGGTGTGCGTCGCCTACGACATCGACGGCACCGTCACCCAGGAGATGCCGCTGACCCAGTCCGGCTTCCACCACGCCGTCCCCGTCTACGAGGAGCTGCCCGGCTGGAGCGAGGACATCAGCAAGGTCCGCCGCTTCGCCGACCTGCCTCAGGCCGCCCAGGACTATGTGCTGCGCATTGAGGAGCTGGCCCGCTGTCGCATCTCGGCCATCGGCGTCGGGCCGGGGCGCGAGGCCACGATCTCCCGTCACTCGCTCATCGGGTGACTGAAGGCCGCAGCGTCGGCGATAGCGGCTGCTCGATGGCGCCGCGCCCAGGACGTGGAGGAGAGGGCTTCCGGGAGCCTGCCTACCGTGGGCCGGCCGCGTTTCTGCCGGCACAATGACCATTGTGAGGCGTGCCGGGAAGCCCAGGAGCGATGACCCTTTCCAGGTCCGATCCTTCTCCAATGTCCTCGTCGTGGCCTGCGTCGACCCGGTCCTACCGTCAGGGAGTCAACAGCTGAGCGGATTGACGCCTACCCGAGTCTGAGCCTCAGTAGCCGCCGTAACCGTTGTGGTTCGGTGGAAACTGCGGAGCGGGGGCCGGTCCCTGAGAATGCGGAGGCTGATACTGCTGAGGGCGGGTGGTAGCCGGGCTGGGCGGGAGGCGGGCCTGCCTGTGCTTGAGAGGGAAGGCGGCCGGATGGGAAGCGGGCATAAGAGTGCTTGCTTGAAGCGACTGCTGCCCCAGCGCATCCAGGTACTTCTTCTCCCGGCTCTTCTTGAGCGTGTTGCTGACGATAGCGACGACTCCTCCGACCACAGCAATCACAATGAGTGTCACGACGATAGCTCCACTCCCGCCCGATGACTGCGACGAGGACGTAGAACTGGGAGTGGCCGTCGAACTGGATGAGGATGCCGAGCTGGATGCGGGCGTCGAACTGGGCGAGGGTGTCGAACTGGGCTGAGACGCCGCCTGGGCGGTGTCCTTGCCACGGGCCTTCTGATTGTAGAAGCTGCTGAAGGAGACCTTGTTCTGTTGATCTCCCTCGATCTTCCCCCCTCCGGATTCCGTCACCTTACCGGGGAAGACGACTGTGAGGGAGAATGTGTCGGCGCTGCCGTCCTTGGGTGCGGAGTCATCGTGGGTGTCGACGACGTACTCGTCTCCGTCATGGGTCACGTAGTTGTTCCTGGATACGGGGGTGGTGTACGTGGCCTTGCAGGTCGGAGTCCCGTTGTCGGTGGTGAAAGTAATGTCGGGTGGGGTAGCGGCCTGTGAGAACGTCTCTTGGACGCAGTCCTCCTTCAGGCTCTTTTCTCTGGAGGCCGGTGACGTGATCGTGATGGTGGTCGTCAGCTCTTCATCGGACTTGATGGCGAGCTCAAAGTTGATCTTCTCCTGGCTCGTGAGCTGTGCAGGTAGCGCGGCGCTGGCTGGGGCTGCCGCTACTGCCAGGAAGAGCGAGGCGGCCAGGCAGAGCATCCCGGCGAGACTCGTCGTGGGGTTGTGTCTCAGGGCGAGATAACGCATGTACAGCCTTCGAATGGTGTGGGTCGGGTGACTGCAGGGGCGGCGCGGAGGTCGTCACTCGGTGCGACGAGCTCCGCGCCGCCGTCGGAGCTCAGCCCCGAGCTGGAGGGCAGGGGCGCTGACGGGTAGCCAGGGGAGGCGGTACGGCCCCGGAGGCATCGTGCCGCCCGGTCCGGGCTGGTTGTCGCCCTGGGCGACGAAGCCGGAGGGACGGAGGCATGGCGCCGGGAGCCTGCATCTGGCCGGGAGTTGGCATCTGGCCAGGGGCGTAGGGGCTGCTGCTGCGGTGCGAATCCCGGGGCGCTGACCGCGTAGGCCTGCTGCTGCGCGGTCTTCTTGCGCTTGAGGAACCAGAAGAGGCCGCCGCCGATCGCTCCGACCACCACAACCCCCACGATCACCCATACCCAGGGGAAGGCGGGAGTGTCCTTGCCGCTGACGCTGGTACCTTCCCGGCTCGGTGAAGGTCACCGTGGTTCCCGCTGACCTTGCCGCCGTCGGCATCCGTGACCTGGCCCGGGAACGTGACGGAGAGCGTGTACTCACTGTCGAGTCCGGAAGAAGAGGAAGGAAGGTTCCCCTTCTTGGTGTCGAGGACGTACTCGCCGTCCTTGTGCTCGATGAACCCATCGACCTCGGAGATGTCGATCGACTTGCCTGAGAGTGTGCAGGTGGGGAAGCCGTCGCGCTCGGAGTAGGAGGCCTTCAGGTCTTTGAACGGCCCTCCGCCGTCAGAAGAGTTGCAGCCGTCCTTCAAGTTCCGCTTGGCGGACGAGGACTTGCTCTTGACTTGCCCGACGACGGTCATGTCGTAGGTGTCATCCTGGTTGATGACGATCCGCACGGAAATCGAGGGGTCGGAATCGTCACTCGCGGCGGAGGTGACGGCGTGACTTGGAGGGATCAGGAGTGTCAGAGATAAGAGAAACGCTAGAAAGACGGGCGTTCTCACGGAGCGGTGTTTGGGGACGGTCACGGCCATAGTTCTCACCCTAGTTGGTCGGTGTTGATGGGATCTCCGCATGGGGAGTGATGATGCGAAGAAAGATGTTGTGGCCCCGGGATCGTCAGATCTGAGGGCCACAACAACGGGAGGGGTAATGGGTCAGTAGGAGCCTTGGCCGGGAGCGCCGTAGCCGGTCTGCTGACCGGGCTGAGTCTGGGGGGCGCCGTAGCCCGGCTGCTGGTCGGGAGCGCCATAACCGGGCTGAGCCTGGGGGGCGCGGTAGCCCGCCTGCTGGCCGGGCTGAGCCGGGAAGGGCTGGTTCGGGTCATAGCTCTGGACGGGCGTGCCGTAAGGAGCCTGGGTCTTGTTCTTCTTGCTGCGGATGACGAAGAAGGCGGCCAGTCCGCCGATCAGTGCCAGGGCGCCGACTCCAACGATGATCCAGACCCACATGGGGATGGGAGCCGTCTCCGCCCTTCACGGTGTGGGACTTGACGTCGGTAAAGGTGACCTTGTTGCCGTCGACCTTGCCGCCGTCGGCCTCTGTGACCTTTCCTGGGAAGGTGATGGACTGGGTGACGTCGAGCTGGGACATGTCACCGATTTCCTCATCGGTGCCGATCTTGACGACGTACTCGCTGCCCTGATGCTTAGTGCGCCGTCGCTGTCGCTTGATGGAGACGGAGCCTTCAATCGTGCAGATAGCCGAGTCGCCATCTTCCTTGAAAGTGGCCTTGGCGTTCTTGGAGTTCTTGCCGAACTGCGATTGCGAGAGATCGTCGACGTTACAGTGGTCTTCGCTGATGATGCCGAAACCGCTGTTGTCGGTCATCACCACTTTGAAGGAGTAGGTGTCGTCGGACTTGATGACGATGTCCGAGGTGATCTCCAGACCGGGGTTTGAGGTCGTCGTCCATGGGGGCGGCGTGTCCCGGGTGTCGAGCAGCGCGAAGGGTGCGGACAGAGAGAGCACCGCAAGAGCCGTCAAGACGGACAGGGGGCCTAGGGATGCGATGGGCGATGGCAGGGTGTCATGCCCACACAGTAGCGGGTCAGATGCCAGGGTTGTAACCGGATCGTCATGGGTATCGTTCCCCGGCGGGTCTGTTACTGGAACTGCTGCGGCGGCGGCCAGGTGCCGTGCTGCTGGGGCGCCAGGGGCCTGCGCTGCGTGGGGAGGGCGGGTAGGAGCCGTTGGCGGTGCTGGAGGGAGTAGAGCGGTGACGGCTGTCCCGGGTGCTGCTGGTTCGGTTGAGGTGCAACTGGTTGCCCGGGGTACTGCTGAGGAACCGGCTGACCGAGGTGGGATGACTGCGGTTCAGGACCCGGGACGGGGACGGCCTGCATGGCGGCACCCGGAGCGCCCTGCCCGCTTCGCTGACGACGTCGCACAACGACCGCCATCGCGATGAGCCCGATGACCACGAGCGAGCCGACGCCTTCGATGATCCACGGCAACACCTTGCTGGTCGTCGCTTTCCGAGGCAGGGACGGTCCTTGCCCTTGACGATCCGGCCCTTGAAGTCCGTGAAGGAGACGGTGTTCTTCTCGTCCCCTCGACCTTTCCGCCTTGGCTCTGGGTCACCTCTCCGGGGAACGTGGCGGCATAGAACAGCTGCAGCTTCGGGGACGGCGTCTTGCGTCTGTCCATGCTGCTGGTGTCGATGGCGTACTCGTCGTTCTCGTGCCTGATCGTGCCGTTGGTCTCAGCAATCTTCCCCTTCTTCGTGATGGTGCAGACTCGTTTGTCCCTTCCGTCATCGAATGTCGTCTCAGCGTGGGCAAAGATGTTCGGTTCCACGAGGAAGTAGTTCAGCGTGCAGCTGTCCTTGGTGATGGGAGGAACCAGGCTGTAGTTCGTCTGATCGGTGATGACGAAGGACGCCTCAAAGGTGTCATCGCTCTTGACGGTGACTTTCATGTCGATGGTGATGATGAGCTCATTGTCCTCTCCAAGGAGCGGCACCGCGTGACCAGGAGGGGAGGCCACGGCCATAGCGGCGATGAAAGCGAGAACGGCCAACGCAGCCAGTACGGCGTGGACTCTCCTGATAACAACGGCGCAGCTCATGGCGCCACCCTAGTCGTTGCCTCGGTTCTCCGGCGGCGGCCGGAAGTCGGACTGACTGTGCCCTTCCTGGTAGGGCATCTGCGTGTATCGGTCCGGGCGACTGAGGTCCCCCCTGCTGGGCACCGTAGGTGCTGAAGACGCCTGCGCCTCCAGGGGACTGAGGCGGAGGGAGAACGCTGGTGTCCTGGCCCGGGTCGACGTAGGGGGCGTAGCCGTCGCGAAGGTTGGTGACGGGATAGGGATGGGTCGATCCCGGCATCGGCTGCAAGGGGCTCGGGGGAGACTGGTACGGGCCGCCGGTATAGACCTCCGGAGGCATGGTGCTGCTCGCCTCGGCCCCCTGAAAGGCCTGACCGTAAGCCTGGCCGTAGGGCTGACCGTAGGGCAGTGCCGGAGCCAGCCGCTTGGCCCGACGAGTCCTCAGGAGGTACACCACGACCCCGACAACGATGAGGAGGACGACGGCGCCGGCCGTCGCGATCATCCACCACTGCAGATGGAACCTGCCGTCCCCGCCCTCGGCGTGGAGAGCCTCAGAGCTCTCCATCACGTTGTCCCAGGTGACCTTGTTGTCGTCATTCCTCCCGTTGGACTTCGTCACCTCTTCGGGAAAGGTCACGGATACTGAGATCTTCATTCCTCCCGAGGTGCCCGGGGAAGTGGGGAGGGAGTCGTCCTTGCCGAGCTTGCTCAGCGCCTCGGGGGACAGGTCGAAGACGTACTTCCCGCCCTGGTGCTTGATCGTCCAGATGTCGGTCTGCAGGTTGTTGAGGGGAACCGACTTGGCTGTGACCTGGCACGCCGGCTGGCCGTTGTGGGACGTGAAGGTGTAGTTCGCCTTGACGCCCTTTGGGCAGGGGGGTGGACTTCTCGAGCTTCGCCTGGGTGCAGCTCTCCCTGCTGATGAGTGACAGCCCCGATGAGTCCCACATGACGTAGGACAGGTCGGCGGTCTCGTTGTCGTGAATGACGAAGTCGTAGTGAGCCCCGCATCCGGCCAGCAGCAGTGCGAGGCCGGTCAGTACCGCCACGGCCACTCGTCGCCTGACAGTGCGGGAGTCATGATTCATGTGTCGAGTCTAATTCGGTGCTGTGACAACGTGGAATAGTCGGAATGCTCAGTGTCGCCCCTGCGCCGCCTTGCGGGGTGCGCGCCCGCTGCTGCGCCGTCGTAGGACGGCCACTGTCAGGATGCCGCCGAGCAGGGCCAGCCCCGCGGTCAGCCAGATGCGGGAACGAGTCCACCATGACACCCCCCGCGAGTCCTGGGCGTAGCCCGAGGCGCTCACGCCCTTGGCCACCGTGTCCGGGTCGTCCCAGGTGACCGTGGTGCCCGAGACCTTCCCCCCGCCGGACTGCGTCACCGCGCCGGGAAAGGTGACGGAGACCTTGGTGTCGACCAGGCCCTTGAAGGACGTGCTGCTCGGCTGGGCTCCGCCTGGGCCACCCGAGTCGGCCGACGGTGCGGCAGGGGCCTGAGATGCGCTGCCCTGCGCGCCTGCGGCCCCGTTGGCGTCCTGGGAGGGGTCGGAGGGGAAGGGCTGGATCGTCACCTTGTAGACCTCGCCGTCGCGCGACGATCGTGTTCGGCTCGGCCTGTGAGGCCTGGGGGACCTTGACCCCGCTGATGCTGACCTGGCAGCCGATTCCGTCGTCGCCGGTGATCGGGGTGGCCTTGACCGTGGTGCCCTCGGGCACGCCCAGGGCGGTGGGGTCGGAGTAGGTCGAGCAGTCGGGGGCCTTTCCCTTCGGGAAGACGGTTCCGCTGGTATCGCGCATCTCCAGGGCGACGTCGTAGCTGCCCTGGGAGCGGATGGTCATGTCCATGTGGGCGGTGCAGGCCGACAGCGCCAGGCAGGCGGCGGTCGCCACGACGGCCGGTCGAAGCGCCCGGAGTGCCGGCGGGCGGGACAGGGGGTGCGAGACGGGGCTCGTGTGACTGGACGCGGAGGACGGCGCGACGGACATGCGGGCACGCTACACGCTCGCACTGGACCTTCACTGAGGGCGGAACGATGCCGTTTCAAAGGCGGTAAAAGCCGCCATCCTCCCAAATGTGGCCTATCGCATGCCGGTCTGGGCGGGGAGAGGCGTCCAGTTGGGACCTTCGGCGATGTGACCTGGGGCGCCCGGTGGGGGAGGATTGCTCTCGACCGAGCGAACCGGAAACGGCGCGCTCACCGGATCAACATACCCAAGGAAGGGACTCGCATGACTGTGTCTGAGCAGGACGTTCGCGCTGCAGCGCCGGCTAACGCCCCTGAGGATGTCATCGAATTCGTCACGCGTATCGCCGAGCTGGCCAAGCCTGAGAACGTCTACTTCGCGGATGGTTCACAGGAGGAGTGGGACCGCATCACCACTGAGATGGTGGAGTCCGGCGTGTTCACGCGCCTCAACCCCGACAAGCGCCCCAACTCCTTCCTCGCGCGCTCCCTGCCCAGCGACGTCGCCCGTGTGGAGTCCAGGACCTTCATCTGCTCCGAGAAGGAGGAGGATGCCGGCCCGACCAACAACTGGTACGACCCGGCCGAGATGAAGAAGATCCTCCACGAGAAGTTCGACGGCGCCATGCGCGGCCGGACCCTCTACGTGATCCCCTTCTCCATGGGCCCCCTGGGCGGCCCCATCTCCCAGCTCGGCATCGAGCTGACCGACTCCCCCTACGTGGTGGTCAACATGCGGATCATGACCCGTATGGGTGCGGCCGCCATGGACCTCATCGCTGAGGGACGTCCCTGGGTCCCGGCCGTCCACTCCGTCGGCGCCCCGCTGGCCGAGCACGAGAAGGACACCACCTGGCCCTGCAACGACGAGAAGTACATCACCCACTTCCCGGAGACCAACGAGATTTGGTCCTACGGTTCCGGTTACGGCGGCAACGCCCTGCTGGGCAAGAAGTGCTACGCCCTGCGTATCGCCTCCACCATGGCCCGCCGCGACGGCTGGATGGCCGAGCACATGCTCATCCTGCGCCTGACTGACGAGAAGAGCGGCAAGCAGTACCACGTCACCGCCGCCTTCCCGAGCGCCTGCGGCAAGACCAACCTCGCCATGCTCCAGCCCACCATCCCGGGCTACAGGTCGAGACCGTCGGTGACGACATCGCCTGGATGCGCCCCGGCCCCGACGGCCGCCTGCGCGCCATCAACCCCGAGGCTGGCTTCTTCGGCGTCGCCCCCGGCACCAGCTACAAGACCAACCCGATGGCCATGGACACCATGAAGGCCAACACCATCTTCACCAACGTTGCTTTGACCGACGACGGCGACGTTTGGTGGGAGGGCATTGACGCCCTCGATGCCGGAGCACCTCATCGACTGGCAGGGCAACGACTTCACCCCGGCCGACGCCGCCGAGGGCAGAAGGCCGCTCACCCTCAACAGCCGCTTCACCACCCCGGCCTCGCGGTGCCCGATCATCTGCCCCGACTGGGAGGCTCCCGAGGGCGTGGCCATCGACGCCATCCTCTTCGGCGGTCGCCGCGCCACCAACGTGCCGCTGGTCGCCGAGCAGTACGAGAACGCCCACGGCGTGTTCATCAGCTCCGCCGTGGCCTCTGAGGTCACCGCCGCCGCCCTGGACGCCAAGGTCGGCTCCCTGCGCCACGACCCCATGGCCATGCTGCCCTTCTGCGGCTACCACATGGCCGACTACTGGTCGCACTGGCTGGAGATGCAGGGAGAAGCTGGGCGACAAGTTCCCCCAAGGTCTACCAGGTCAACTGGTTCCGCAAGGACGAGAACAGCAAGTTCATCTGGCCCGGCTACGGCGACAACTCCCGCGTGCTCGACTGGATCGTGCGCCGCGCCTCCGGTGAGGTTGAGGCCGTCGACGGCGTCACCGGCCGCTACCCCAAGTTCGAGGACTTCAACCTCGAGGGGCCTCGACCTGGGCGAGGAGGTGGGCCAAGATGTACGACATCGACCCCGAGGCCTGGGCCGCCGAGATGGACGACACCGAGGAGTACTACAAGCAGTTCGGTGACAAGCTGCCCGAGGCCATCAAGGAGCAGCTCGCCAAGTTCCGTGCGCGCATCGATGAGGCCAAGAAGGCCTAATCTCAGCTGAGGTCCTTCCCTGAGGAGGACTGAGACGGGGGCTCCGACCGGTTCGCCGGTCGGGCCCCCGCTGATTCCGCTGTTGTCGCGCTCGCCGCCCCAGCTTGCCGCCTGCGCTGGGGCCTGGACGCTATGACTCGACGCCTGTCCCGCCTTGAGTCGGCCTGCTCCACGAGGGTCGGGATCTACTGGCCAAGGGTTGTGCGTACTGCACGAAGGCCCCACCTACCCAAAGTGCACCCAACCCTCGTCCAGTAGCACCCCACCCCTCGTGCAGTGCAGCCAGACGACGACGGCAGCCACCACAGTGACCGGGCCAGCCCCCTCCAGCAGGCTGAAGTAGCAGCTCTCCCCATCCGGCAGACCCACCCAGCGGCGTCTTGAGATGTCATGACATCCGAAACTCTCAGAAGTCATGAGGCAGTACATGAGCGCCGGGGGACAGTCCTCGGACCGTATGGTGCGTCCACGCGGGACGACGTCGCAGACGGGATGGTGAATGGTGCCCGTCGGAGAACGCGAATCGGTGCCGCGCCCGCTACTACAGTGACGAAGGGCCGATGGTGGGAGCGTGGATCGCTTTCCCAACGTGCCGGTGACCTGCAGCGGCGTGGAAAGGGCGGAGCATGGAATGGCGGGACAACGGCCGCGGTGGTGGTCGGGGGAACCTGTTCGATGAGACGCTGGGGAAGTCGATGCGGTGGTGGGCGACGGAGACGTCTGATGGGCGCCTGCTCCTGCGACGCTCGGTGATGATCCGCTGCTGTGCTCTCCTGGTGCTCGTGGTGGGAGCGCCCGGCATGGTCCGCAAGGCTCTGCTGCTGATGAGCCCCTACATCACCGAGTATGAAGCCAATGACGCCATGATCGTGGTGAGCATAATCGGCATTCCGGTGGTCTGGGCGATCAACACCCTGCGGCGTCGGACGGTGCTGAGCAAGGACGGCATCACCATGCGACGCCTGCTGTTCACCGAGCGTCGTCCTTGGGAGTCGGTGGGCTCGAGGTTCACGCTGTCGACGCTCAACCTGACTGACGGGCCGTCGTCGTACGGCGGATTTATTGAGCGGACTCGGATCGCGATTGAGAACGGCGACGGCGATGATGCCATTCGGCTTCCCGGATGCGTCATCGGGATGACCTGGGGGAGCTCTGAGGACCGCGCCTCTGCGGCTGTGGGGGACTTGCAGTACTACATCTATGCGAGGGGGTGGGGTGTCTCGGAGGAGGCCGCTGTCAGCGAGGACCCTCATCTTGCGGCGGCCAGGGTCCGGCACGGGGCGGAGAAGACGCTGCAGCGCAGCCGTCTGGTGTTCTGCACCCCGCTCTGGCGCAGGATCAAGGAGCACCTGTGCAACGGCGGGCTCTTCCTCATCGTCATGGGGGCGCTGTTCCTGGTGATCGGGTGGTCAACAGCTGTTTTTCGAGACCAAGCCGCTCAGCGGTTCGGATATCGCCTTTCGCGGTGTTCTGTCTTCTGCTCGGACCGGTGACCATGGCGTATCCGCTCTACAAGATCTACGAATGCTTCCCGCGAGTGATCGTGGATGAACAGGGGATTCGCGTCGGAAGACGCTCGTGCGTCTGGCCGGAGTCCCGCTCCGGGCTGTTCGTCGCCGGGGACCGGATCTTCGTCGTCTACGGCAAGGGGAGGCACCTGGCCCTGGATGGCGCCGGTGTCACGTGGGGGAGCTTTCGGCGCCGGCAGGAGCAGCTGGTCGCCAGGTGTGAGGCGATCTGGCTCTGGGGGGTCGCCCATGGCGCGACCCGGGAGACCGGCCGTTATGTTCCCCTCGCGGATGCAGGCATGCAGGAGGAGCGGGAGATTCTCGAACGCGGGATCGGTTTAGCGGTTCCTCGCCGGGGTCAGCTCGCTTGATTCTGTGCGGCCACGGCCCGGTGGCGCCAGATCAGCAGGATGGTGGCAAAGATCCAGCAGACCGCCCCGGCGGCCAGGCCGGCGACGAGGGGCACCGCGAACTTGCTGAACGTGAGGGTGGGGCCCACGAGGATCGCGTCGGTGTCATCCAGGCCCTCGCATGAGACCCGGTAGTCTCCCGACTTGTCGGCCTTGAACGTGAGAACCGAGCTGAAATCGCCGTCGTTGTTGGAGATGTTCATCCCGCCGCCGGGGGAGGTGCGGACCTCCTTGCCGTCAGGGTCCACAACGGTGCAGTTGTTGGCGGAGGCGGTTCTCGATACGTATAGAGCACGTTCGTCGTTGCTGCTCAGGCTGACCTGCTGCCCGTTGGTGACGACGTCACCACTGGTGGCGATGCTGGCGACGGCGATGACCGACCCGATGCCCCAGATGGCCAGTCCCATCAATGGGCCGATGACGAACAGGATGATCGCCACGACCAGTTTTCCGACGTGCGTCTGGCGGGGGCGCTGCTGCCCATAGGGAGGCACGGCCTGATACTGGGGCTGGTATGGCGGCTGGTACGGGGGCTGATTCTGGGGAGCTGACATCGGTCCGTCTTCTGGGTGTGCTTCAACTGCCGTTGTAGCGTAGCAAGTCAGGTATTCGGTGACCCGGCCTGTTTCAGGGCCTCAGCCGGCGGTTCCTTCGGTGAAGGAGACTCCGCGCTCTTCGGCGGCGCGGAGCAATCGCTTGTCGCGTGTCCACAGGCGGGCTCCAGGGACCAGCATGACGGAGCCGAGCAGGTGCGCATCGACTGGGCTGAGTCCCCGGCCCCACAGCGCATGGGCTGCGACCAGGGTCAGTAGCTCGTCATGTGAGAGGACCGGGAACTGGCGAAGGTGCGCTAAGTGCTTGAGGACGTCATTCCTGGCCCTGAGTGATCCCATCGCCAGCTCCTCCGCCACGAGTGGATGGGATCCGATCTCGTCCTCGTGCAGCAGGCTGACGAGTACTGGGTCCGAGTGGTGGAAGTGATCGATCCATACCGAGGTGTCGACAAGGATCACTGGCTGGCCGTCCGACGTCGTGGAGCGGCGCTCGCCGTCCGATCAGAGCCGCCGAGAGCCGCAAGGCGACGTGCGCTCTCCACTCTGACCAGGGTCTCCAGGCCGGCCCGCAGCAGCTCGGTGCGTTCAGTGATGCCCGTGAGCTCCTGAGCGTTGGCAATGAGGTCATCACTGAGTGTCACGGTGGTTCGCACGATACCTCCTTGCATCAGAATCATCATCAGATGATGTAGATTCTAGTGCGGTTCGGAAGGAGTGACCAGCCTTCGGCGTCGCGACCAGGACGACCGGACCCGCACGGTGCGCGCTTCCTGCTCACCACCTTCTGATCCTCACGCACTAGTCGGGCGGGGCCACTGGTGGTCCCGCCCGAATGCGTCCGGAGAGCGAGGGCGCTGGAGATGCTGTGAAAGAGCAGAAGGAAGCACCCTCATGGCCGGACCGGCCCAGGTTACTCCGCCTGCCGGCCCTCGGCGCTCCCGTCTGCGGCAGAGCCCGCCTCGGCCGCGACCTCCGCGGAGCCCAGCAGCGCCAGGATCCGCTCGGTCTGCCACGGCAGGATCCCGCCCTCACCGAAGACCAGCTCGGCCTCATCGTGGTCCTCGACGACGTCGTCGGCCAGGAGCCCCAGCAAGTGCGCCAGCGGCATGCGCCGCCCCTCCAGCAGGTCGAGCAAGTGCGCCAGGACCCGGTTGCTGCTGCGATCCAGGTTCGCCACCTGGTGCTCGCCCACCCCAACGGGCAGATCCCACCAGATGAGGCGGCGCTCAGCGAGGTCAATGACGAAGGGCGTCGCGTTGAACGTGGGCGAGACCAGGTCGAGGCGCTGCATGACGGTGGATGCCTCGAATACCTCGCCGCTCTGCGGGTCCGCGCCGCGTATCGCCCCGCCAGCACTCGGGCACCTCACTGAGCCGGTGGTGGGAGAAGGATGGACCGTCGTAACGACGTAGCACCACCCTGCCGCAGCGCCTCGGCCAGGGTGACGTCGATGAACTCGGCCGCCCCGTCGGGCGCCGAGGTGAGGTCACCCGAGTGCACGGCCGCCGTCGAGCGCAGGTTGTAGTAGGCGATCTGTTCGGTGCGTGTGAAGTCCTCGGAGACGAAGAAGGCCGACAGGTCCAGGTCCACCCGGGTATCCCTGTCCGCCGTGGCAGCAGGCTCGGCAGGCCCCGGGGCCTCGGGTGGGGCCTCCGGCACGTCGCACCAGTGCAGGAAGAAGCGGATCGTCTCGCCCTCGGGCAGGGGCAGCCGCGTGCCGCGCCCCGCCGTGCGCATACCCGGCGAGGCCGAGCGCAGTCCCACCGGAGCCGTGTAACCCCCGTACAGCCCCTGGTCGACGGCGATCCGCCCCAGGCGCCTCCGCTGCCGTAGGGCCTCCTCGACGGCGCGAACCACCGCCGCGTCGGCCGGGCCGGGGCGACGGGTGGAGGGGATGAGCGTCGTCTTGGTGCCCATGGCCGCCTTGATGGCGACGACCCGCCACGGCAGGGCATCTGGCCCGGGGGAGGAGAAGTACTCCCACAGGCGCACCAGGACCGGTAGGGAGACCTCGGTGCGACTCGGGCGAACTCGGCGACCACGCGCTCGCGAGGCGGCGTCATCGGCGCACTAGTCGCAGCAGGTGGTTGAGTCGGCGGGCGAAGCCCCGGGACGGGTGGTCAGCAGGGCGGAGGGCTCCCTTCGACGTCGCGGCGCCAGGGCCTCCTCCAGGCGGGAGGTGAAACCTGCTTCAGCGTCCTCGGAGGCGACCTGGTGCAGGAGCGCGGCCGCGCGCGGGAAGCGACGTGCGTAGTCGCCGGGGCGCAGGTGGCGGGCCAGCCGCTTCCACCGCTCGCAGCGCCGAGCCATCTCCTCGGCAGCGTCCCGGCTGTCCTGGACCTGCCCGACGGCGTCCAGCAGACCCAGCAGACAGCGCCGCTGTGCACGGGAGAAGGAGGAACCGGCACGGTTCGGCCAGGGAGACATCGCCGCCCGCCATGGCGACCGCCAGGCGCAACACGTCGGTGACGGTGCGGTAGGAGGCGGAGAAGTCCAGGTCAGGGGAAGGTGACGAGTGAGGACGGCGAGTTCTCCTTGACCGCCACGTGTGGCGCCGCCTCGAGGGCCGAAGTCGCGCAGGGCCGTCAGGTCCGCGCGGTCCTGGATGCTGAAGGGGTCGCCTGGGCGGCGAGGTCGGCCACGATCCGCTCCAGGTCCTGCGCCCTGGCCAGGCCCAGCTCGGTGAGGGCGTCGTCGTCTCCCGGCAGGGGCTCGCGGGGGCTGGGCCGGTAGTCCGGCAGGATTCGGACCCCGACGACGTCGCCCAGGTAGTGCAGGGCGGCATTGACCAGCAGCGCGGCCTCGGAGGCGCTGCGTACCTGGATGGGGAAGTCGGGGTAGAAGGGCCGGTACTCGGCGGACGGGGAACCAGAGACTGAGGCGGGCGGCGGCGTTGACCAGCGTCAAGCCTGCTCCGGGGAGGTGAGGGCCTCCCGGGCCGGGTCGGAGAGCCGGTAGCCCAGGGCGCGCAGCGTGGTCAGGGCCGTATCGACACCCGCGTCGGCGCCCTGCTGCGGCGTGGGCTGCGCCTCCTGCGGTGAGGCGGAGCGCGACGGCGCCGGCCCACCGGTGGTCGACGGGACATAGACGGCTGAGCCGGCGGATCGTCACCGCGTTGAGCTCCGCGATCGCCTCAGCACCAGGGACAGGGGCGACCGCTGTACCGGCTCCTGCGTCAGTCGACCGTCGTCGCAGAGGACTGATTGACTTCCACGGGACCTCCTGACACCTCGCTGTCCGAGGGACTCCGTTCCCCCGGAACCAGCGTGAGCCCTAGCCGGAGCGCGGGTGGGCCGGGGAGCGAGCTGGCTGCCTCAGAAACGTCCGTAGGAGTGCTCCAGGAGCGTCTTGAGGGAGTCGATCTCCACCTCCACCGAGCTGAAGCCGCCCGGACACCTTGATGCACCATGGTCCCCGACCTGGAACAGACGCATGAAGAACCCATCGTTCGTGGTGCGTATCCCGTAGGGGAAGCCGTAGCGCTGCTCCAGTGCCCTGGGCGATCCCGCCAGGCGTAGTCGGCGACGTGGCGCTGGTCGAAGCACAGCCGCTCCTCCGCTCCCGTTCGGAGTGAGTGACCACCTCGATGCTCCAGGTGCCGGAGAATCGCGACCGCTCCGCGGCCCAGCCGTCTCCGCGCAGGATGGGTTCGTCCCACCTGATATCGGGCGTCCGCCGAACCTCCCTGAGCACGCTCTCGACGGCTGCTCCGCTGAGGACCTGCTCGACGACGGAGAGGATCTGGGGATGGACAGTCCGATCCGTATCAGGATGACCCGCCAGTTCACCGGAGGCCGGTCGGGACCGGTGGGTGCGGTGTCGAGGCGGCCAGCCTACGAAGCTCGTCCATCGTCATCGCCGGTCCGGGCGAGTCCGTTCCCCGGTCCTCCAGAAGGAACTTGATAGCGTCCCTTCGTCATCTCATCCTCGTCCCCGCTGGGGCTGGCGGCGAAGACGCCGTAGTCGCCGAAGCCCTCGGAGCCGGCGAAGCGAATGTCGATGAGAGCGCGCCCTCGGCCAGGCCGGCGACGACGTCGCGCATACTGATCTGGCCTCGTTCGCTGCTGAGGAGGTTGCGGGATGAGGACCTCGTCCCCGGTGGTCTCGGCGGTGACCATGAGACCGTCGATCGTGCCGGTGAAGGAGACCAGGCCCAGTCCGGATTCCCCCATGTCCCACCGGAAGGTGAAAGGGGCGGCGCCACTGCGGCGGCATGAGGGCCATGTCGTTGGGCAGGCCACCGAGGGTCTTCGCCGTGGTCTCCTCGAACAGGTCCCAGTTGACGATGTAGGCTCGCTCGGGCCCCCACCAGTCGGTCACCTCGTCGCCCAGGGTCCACCCTCCACAGGTAGGGGTACAGCTCGGCGTCGCCGTACTTGTAGATCAGGCGCTCCTGGGTGTCGATGGGGAACCCGCGGTTGTAGGAGTCCACGCTCACGGAGTACTTCTCGCCCCACGGGCGATAGTCCCGGCTCGATCTCGATGACCCGTTCCCCGAGCTGCCAGCGGAAGAAGACATTGGGCCCATACATGGACAAGGATCCGTTCCCAGGAGATCCGCGGCCTCGAGCAGGGAACCGGTGGACGTCCGCCTCGGTCAGGGTGGTGCCCCATGAGCGCGGCCACGCGATTGGACATCTCCACCTCGGGGTTCACTGCCGTTCGCTGTGATCGCCACGCTGCTCCGATCTCCGTTCACGTCGTCGCCCCTATGTGCGATGCGTACTCCCAGCAGTATTTCTGTCGCTGCTGCGGATTTCTTGTATCGTGCTCTGCTCACCTGGGTGCGGACGCGTCGATCCCGGTGAGACCGGACCGTGCTCGTCCGCACGATCGGAGATGTCCTCCGGCCCCAGGGCACGCGGGGCCCGCGATTCCGGGCCTCATGCGGCCTCCATCATCTAGGCTGTCGCCGTGAAGATCCTGCTCCTCGGCTCCGGCGCGCGCGAGCACGCCCTGGCCCGTGCCCTCGCCCGTGATCCGCAGACCTCCGAGCTCATCGTCGCTCCGGGAAACCCCGGCACCTCAGCCATCGCCACGAACCTCAACATCGACCCCAGCGTCCCCGAGGAGGTCGTGGCCCTGGCCACGCAGATGAAGGCGGACCTCGTCGTCGTCGGCCCCGAGGCGCCCCTGGTCGCCGGTGTCGCCGACGCCGTGCGCGACGCCGGGATCCCCTGCTTCGGCCCCGGCGCGGAGGCCGCCCGCCTGGAGGGCTCGAAGGCCTTCGCCAAGGAGATCATGACCGCCGCGGGCGTCCCCACCGCCGAGGCCGCCGTGTGCACCACCGAGGCCGAGCTGTCCGCCGCCCTGGACCGCTTCGGGGCCCCCTACGTCGTCAAGGAGGACGGCCTGGCCGCCGGCAAGGGCGTCGTCGTCACCGACGAGCGTCCCCGTCGCCCTGGCCCACGGCCACGCCTGCCTGACTCGCGGCAGCGGTCGCGTCGTCGTCGAGGACTACCTCGACGGCCCCGAGGCCTCCGTGTTCTGCGTGTGCGACGGCGCCACCGTCCGCCCCTGGCCCCCGCCCAGGACTTCAAGCGCCTCCTCAACGACGACGCCGGCCCCAACACCGGCGGCATGGGCGCCTACTCGCCCCTGTCCTGGGCCCCGGCGGACCTCACCGAGCAGGTGGTGCGCGAGGTCGCCCAACCCGTCGTCGACGAGATGGCCCGCCGCGGCACCAGCTTCATCGGCCTGCTCTACTGCGGCCTGGCCCTGACCAGCCGCGGCCTGCGCGTCGTCGAGTTCAACGTGCGCTTCGGCGACCCCGAGACCCAGGCCGTCCTGGCCCGCCTGACCTCCTCCCTGCCCGAGCTGCTCCACGCCGCCGCCACCGGTCGCCTCGCCGAGGCCCCCGAGCCCACCTGGTCCGAGCAGAGCGCCGTCGACGTCGTCATCGCCGCCCCCGGCTACCCCGGGACCGTCACCACCGGCGGCACCATCACCGGGATCGAGGCCGCCGAGGAGCTCGACGACGTCCACGTGCTGCACGCCGGCACCGGCACCACCGAGCGCGGGGAGCTGGTCGCCGTCGGCGGGCGGGTCCTGTCCGTCGTCGCCCTGGGAGCAACCCTCGAGGCGGCGCGGGAACGCGCCTACGAGGCCGTCGAGCGCATCAACCTTGAGGGCGCCCAGTACCGCACCGACATCGCCCAGGCGGCCAGTGAAGGCAGCGTTAGCAGCGTCAGCAGCGCTGCCAGCGCCGACGGGGCCGAGTGAGAGCTCCTCGCCGTCGCGACCACGGCGTGCGGCTCGCCGTGCGCTGAACCCAGGAAGACCACGCCGTCAGACCCGACCACGGGAGGCGGTGCGCGTGACGCACGCACTTCTTCCGAGACCAAACGCACACTGCGTCGCTCTTTCCTGAGGGAGGCCCGTGCCCCCTCGCCGGATGGGAGGGGCGGGTTCCGGCGCCGGTGTTGACCCACGTCAGCCCCTTGTCCGGCCGGCCGGAACGGGTGGGAGGTGAGGCCGCTCCCATCCCGTCGGTGGGATTTACTCCGGTCGCTCCCCGACTCCCGCCGACGACCCGACCCGGACAAATGCGTGCAATGGCGCGGTATTTGGATGATCCTCCAAGGGTGAACCCTGCGGGCGCCGCCGCGGCCCGGGACCGGACACAGGGTGCCCGCCGATGGCAGGATGGGGGCATGACTCAGTCCGCGAGTTCCGCCTCAGTCGGTCCCAGTGCCTCAGCAGCCGGCTCCCTGCCCCCCACCGTCCCCGGGTGGGAGCACCGCTCCAGCGGCAAGGTCCGGGACGTCTACGCCCCCACCTCCGATGGCCCGTGGGGTGGGCAGGACGTGCTCCTCGTGGTCGCCTCGGACCGCATCAGCGCCTACGACCACATCCTGGCGACCCCGATCCCGGACAAGGGCAAGGTCCTCACGGCCCTGAGCGCCTGGTGGTTCGAGCAGCTCGCCGACGTCGTCCCGAACCACCTCGTCTCCCTCGACGTTCCCGCCCAGGTCGCCGGACGCGCCATGATCTGCCGGCGGCTGGAGATGTACCCGGTCGAGTGCGTGGCCCGCGGCTACCTCACCGGCTCCGGCCTGGTCGAGTACCGGCAGAGCCGCTCCGTGTGCGGCGTCGCCCTGCCCGAGGGCCTGACCGAGGCCTCCCGCCTGCCCGAGCCGATCTTCACCCCCGCCGCCAAGGCCGAGCTCGGGGAGCACGACGAGAACGTCACCTTCGAGCGCGTCGTCCAGATGGTGGGGGACAGCGCCGCCACCGCCCTGCGCGAGACCACGCTGGCCCTCTACTCCCGGGCCGCCGAGATCGCTCGGGACCGCGGCATCATCCTGGCCGACACCAAGTTCGAGCTCGGCACCGACGCCGACGGCGAGCTGATCCTGGGCGACGAGGTCCTCACCCCCGACTCCTCCCGCTTCTGGCCCGCCGACGCCTGGGAGCCCGGCCGGGTCACCCCCTCCTTCGACAAGCAGTACGTGCGCGACTGGCTCACCTCTCCGGCCTCCGGCTGGGACCGGGACGGCGACCAGGAGCCCCCTGCCCTGCCCTGACGACGTCGTCGAACGGACCCGCGCCCGCTACCTCGAGGCCTACGAGCGGCTGACCGGCCACCCCCTGGAGCTGTCATGACCACGACCTCATCCACCTCGGACCTTCCCGATACCGGGAGCGCCACCCGCGCCTTCAAACCGGGGCCGGGCTTCTACGTCCTGGTCGGCCTCATCGTCCTGACGATCGTGCTGGCGCTGTCGGCCGCCATCACCTCCGCCCTCGGGGCCACCGAGACCTCCCGCGTCCTGGGTGGTATCGCCCTGGTCCTCGTGGGGCTGGGCATGCTCGCCTCCTTGAGGCTCTCCGCCCGCTCCCTGGTGGTCAACGCCCCCCGCCTGCGTCTGGAGCGCAACCGGGTCCGCGCGGCCCGGGCCCGGCAGGGCGGCGAGTCCTCCAAGAAGGGAGGCAGTGCCAAGGGCGCCCGCGGCAAGGGGGCCAAGGGCTCCCAATCCTCCCAGCGGGGCTCGGGAACCGACGGCGCAGCCCTGCCCGGCACCGATCTGGCAACGCTCACCGTGCCGGGAACCAAGGTGCTCGTGCCTGAGTCGACAGGTCGGCGTGAGCTGACCACCCTCGACGTGGTCTCCGGCCCCGTCACCACCGCACTGGCCGCGACGTCGTTCGGGCGTGCGGCCGACGAGCGCCTGGCCGGGACCTCCACCGGCGAGACCCTCATCCGTGTCGGCCAGCTCCTGCTCGGCGCCACCGGCTTCGTGCTCGTGGCCCTGGGGCTCGCCTCCATCCTGGGACAGGTGATCTCATGACCCCCCGCGACCGACGTCCCCGACAACGAGCAGGGGCCCGTCAACTGGGGCATCATGCCCAAGCGGACCCCACGGCCGAAGAGCGCCTCCGCCCGGCCCGGCGGCAGCGGGCTGCTGGAGGTCGTCCGCTCCGGCAACAACCCGGCCCCCACCGGCTCGTCCGCCTCGGCTGCCCTCATCCGCCTCGGGAGTCTCCGCGGCCTCCGCCGCCGGCTCGGCCGCCAGCTCCGCCGGCGCCCAGGATGCGAGGCGGCGCGGCAGTCATGACGGAGGAGGACCTGCGCTCAGCCGCGGCCCAGGCCATCGCCTCAGGAACCGCTGACGCCGTCGACGCCGCCATCGCCATCGACCTGGCCGACGTGCCCGACGAGCCCACCGGCTGGGCCGGCTCCGCCCTGTCCGCCGGCTCGCCCGCCTCCCCGGCCACCCCGCACGCCGTCGGCGGGCCCTCCAACACCCCCGGGGACCATGGCGAGACCGCCCCGACGGCCGCACCCGGACCCGCTCCCCTGCCAGCGCCGGCAGTGCCGCCAGCGCCCCTCGGCTCCCCCGCCCCTCAGCAGCGGGCTGCGGCCGCCACCGGCGCCGACGGCCGCTCACCGCGACCCGTCGTGCGCCCCACCGCCGTCGACGGGCCCGGCAGCGCACCCCAGACGGGAGCCACCACCACCCGCGTCTTCACCATCTCCCAGGGCAAGCCCGAGGCCGTGCCCAGCGGTGCGCTCCACGGCATCCGCTGCATCCGCGGCCTCTGTGGCGGCTGCGCCGTCGGCGACCGCGGCACCGGCCGCACGCACCCTGCACCAGCGGCACCGGCCGCCTCGGCCCCCAGTGCCGCAGCCCCCTCCGCCCGCGGCCGCAGCTACCAGACGCGCCCCAGTGTCGCCACCCACGCCCTACCGCCCCCGCCGCGCCCACGAGCCCGGCGGCCCAGCCCGAGGCCGAGGAGGACGCCGGCATCCTGGCCGAGTCCAGCGCCTGGGAGGCGGCCACCAACGCCCTGGACGCCGAGGAGATCCAAAGCCCAGGGAGGCACTGACTGGGGGTGGGGCGCGGCCCCGCCAAGGGACGCGGACCCCGCCGCTCCCTCCTCGGGCACCGACTGGGGCGTGGGGCGCGGAAGCGCCAAGAGCGCCGCTGCCCGGACCCGCTCCCCGTGGCCGGCGGCCGTGCGCCGCCAGCGCCTGGCCGGCGTGGCCTTCGCCCTGCTCGGCCTGGTCCTGGCCACCGCCTCGGCCATGAACCTGGCCCGCAACGCCGAGGCCGGACACCCGTGGATCCCGCCGTGGCTCGTCGCGGTCCTCGGCGGTGCCGGGCTGGTGGCCGCCGCCGGGTACCTGGCCTGGGCCGGAGGCACCCCCGTGCGCCGTGAGGCCGAGCGCTGGAAGCCCGGTGTGCTCGACGCCGCCGCCGGCCTGACCACCGGGTCCGTCAAGGTCCACGACCCCGCCCGGCTGGTGGCCCGCGCTCGCGGACCGCTCCTTCCGGGCACCTCCGAGCGCGGCGACGAGACGGCCCCCACCGTGGACTCCGGCCCCACGCCGGTCATGGGCACCTCCACCGTCGACCAGTCCCTCCACGCCCCCGCCGGTGTTGCCGGCGCCGTGGGCGGGTTCATGCTCGCCAGCGCCGTGGTCTGCGCCGTCGTCGCCCTCATCCTGGGCTCCGCCTGGCTCATCGCCACGGCCGCCCTCACCCTGGGCGGAGTCGTGGCGATTCGGCTGGCCGGCGAGTGGCTCGGCCAGGTCTGAGCCACGTCGAGACGGCAGGCAGTGTCCCGGCCTGCATACGGGTAGTCTTGGGCTGCGCACTCATCCCGCCTGATCCGAGGAGCACCCATGGGACGCATCGTCGTCGAGGTCATGCCCAAGCCCGAGATTCTTGACCCCCAGGGCAAGGCTGTCGTCGGAAGCCTTCCCCGCCTCGGCTTCGAGCAGTTCACCGGGGTGCGGCAGGGCCGTCGCTTCGAGCTGACCGTGGACGGCCCCGTCACCGAGGAGCACCTGGCCGCCGCCCGCGAGGCCGCCGACACCCTCCTGTCCAACCCGATCATCGAGGACGTCGTCTCCGTCGCCGCCGACGAGGAGGCCTGAGCCGTGAGTGAGTCGCTCAGCAGCTCCCCCGCCGCCCGTATCGGCGTCATCACCTTCCCCGGGACGCTCGACGACGTCGACGCCGCCCGCGCCGTGCGCCTGGCCGGGGCCGAGCCAGTGAGCCTGTGGCACAAGGACGCCGACCTGCGCGGGGTCGATGCCGTCGTCGTGCCCGGAGGCTTCTCCTACGGCGACTACCTGCGCTGCGGCGCCATCGCCCGCTTCGCCCCCGTCATGGAGGAGGTCGTGGCCGCCGCCGAGCGCGGCATGCCGGTGCTCGGCATCTGCAACGGCTTCCAGATCCTCGCCGAGGCCCACCTCCTGCCCGGCGCCCTCCTGCGCAACGCGAACCAGCGCTTCATCTGCGTCGAGCAGCGCCTGCGCGTGGAGAACACGCAGACCGCCTGGACCAACCGGTACGCGGACGGGGAGGAGATCGTCGTTCCCATGAAGAACGGCGAGGGCAACTTCATCGCCTCGCCCGAGGAGCTCGACCGCCTCGAGGGGGAGGGCCTCGTCGTCTTCCGCTACGTGGGCAACCCCAACGGCTCGGCCCGCGACATCGCCGGCGTGCGCAACGAACGCGGCAACGTCGTCGGACTCATGCCCCACCCCGAGCACGCCGTGGAGCCCGGTTTCGGTCCCGACTCGCAGGCCGGTCCGCGCACCGGGACCGACGGCCTGGGAGTCTTCCGCTCCGCCATCGACTCGCTGCTGGCCGTCTGACGACCCCGTATCCGGCACCCACCCCTGACAGCCCGTCAGGGGTGGGTGCCGAATCATTCCCTGCCGCGTTATCCACAGATCCGCCTCGAGCCTGTGCAGAACTGTGGAGAGAGACGGGGCGATCGCTCGCTCGGGCGACCCGGACGTGACCGCGCTCAAGTTGCATGACGATGAGGAATGTGCTGTCGCGGCCGTCGAGGGGCTCTGCCTCGGGATGACTCGAGGAGTGCGAGTGCGACTGATTGGATGATTATCCCGGATTTTTCAGCCAAAACTCGGTGTCTAGGGGATGTCGGTCCCAAGGTGCGTGGCGGCCCTGGGCGGGGAGCGCTCGGCAGGGGTGCTCGCCCGGGTGTGGAGGTCTCGAGCGGGCGTTGTGCACAGGTGGAATGGCGACATCCCACAAACCCCCACAGCCATGCACAAGCCTGTGGACACGACCTGTGGATAACTCGGCCCGCGATGTGATGAAGTCCCCTGTGCCGGCTCTGCCGAGCGCGCGGCTGTCGGCGGCTCCGAGGAGCAGGCGCGTGCGGCAAGCGTGAGCCCCGCTCGCTGAGTGCGAATCGCCTGCTGTGATGAGACGTTTACTGGGACTCGGTGGGTGGGGCGTAAGACAGTCGATCGAAAACGACATGGCTCTCCCTTGATCAACCCTGACTCAACGAGAAAGCACTCTCCAACTGGGGCGGAGCGGGTTGAGGGGGTGTGGGGGAAGTAGTAGAGCACAGCAGTGCTGTCGTCACCGAAGGCGGCGCGCGGCGTGCACCCTTCCATGACCTCCATGAACCCGCCGAGGTACGCCCGGTACTCCTCCTTGCCGTTGATCTCTTTCCCTGGTGCATGCACGACGACGTCGTCGGTCATGAAGCTCATCGCCTTGTCGAGGTCGCCGCTGGTCCATGCCTCGTGATAGGCGGTGGCGACACGTAAGGCATGGTCGGATGTGGTCTTGTTGTCAGTGCTCATGTGCTGCTCCTCAATGAGGTGGTTCATGGTGTCGCTGTGTGACGTGCTCGTCGAGCCATGCCCTGAGAGGCTCGACGGCGGCCCAGGTGTCTCGAATCCTCTCGTGCACCTGGGGAGTGTGCATCCAAGTGTCGGTGGGCCAGTCCTGAACGACTGCGGCCCCTTTCCATCTGAGGAAGTCGATGCGGGGGTGGTCGGTCGACCAGCCTCGCGGTGCGTTTTTCAATGGCTGGTCGGCGCCGGGTGAGACGGGCAGCCCCTGTGCGGCGAGCTCTTGGGTGAGCTCCTCGAAGCGGATTCCGCTGATGTCGGCATCGATGGCGCCCCTGAAGCGGCGAAGTTGGTCGGCGGTCATCCGCATGGCTCCGTAGCCGGTGGTGATACCGGTGGTCGACACACTGAGGTAGTAGCCGATTCCGCCAGTGGCCTGAGGGGTGCTGGTAGCGCCTGTCCAGAGCTTGTAAGGGGCCTTGTCGCGGGCGAAACGCAGGTCACGGCTGGGGCGGAACATGCGCAAAGGACCGAACTCTCCGGAAAGCTCGTCAACCAATGCACTCATAGGGGCTTTCACGTCCCGCTGCCAACGCTGCTTGTTGGCGTTCCAGAAGTCCTTCGAGTTGTCCTGCGCCAGGTCGGCGAAGAACTCGAAAAGGGCTGTCGGTAGTCCTTGGAAGGTGCTCATGATTCGTCGCTTCCCGATTGCCCGCCAGTGACGGCGCGGTTGTGGCGCATCGCGACGTCAACCCAGAAGGCGAGGCGGCCGTCGTCGGCGATGGCCTCGGGTGCGACGGTGATCCATCCGGCTCCCATCTCTCGCCCGGCGCCCATGTGGGCCTGCTCGGCGCCCGGTTCGCCCAGGAGCGTTTCGTGGCGGTCCGCGGCGACGCGCACCAGGAGGTCCCCGGTCTTCCCGGCGCTGACGATCATCTTGTCGTTGACCATGATCGCGCGCCCTCCGAACATGGAGACCTCGCGCACATCCGGTTCGTCATCGACCAGCGCGCGGACGCGCTGAACGAGGTGGTGCTGCTCGGGTGTCATGGATGCCATCGCTTCGTCTCCCGTTGGCGGTCAGTCGGTCAAGGGCTGCCAGTGGTCCGGGCCGGCGTCCCCTCCCGCACCGGCGACCTTGAGGCGGGGCATGAAGTGGGCCCAGCCGTGCGCGTGCCCGCGGACCTCGGACTCCGGCAGGTCGAGGTGGCGCAGGTCCACACGTGTGCCGCCAGTGATCGGCGTCAGGATGAACTCGACCTTGGAAGCGCCGGCGGGCAGCTCGTCGCTGCCGGCGAATCCCCACGAGACCACCACACGCTGGAAGGGCTCAACCACGAGGTACTCACCCCGCACGGGGTAGCCGGCAATGTCGACCGCGAACCGGCCGCCCGGCGTCGGATCGAGATCGGCGTACTGCCCCATCCACGCCGTCATGCCCTTGTTGGTGGTGAGGTACTCGAAGACCGCCTGCGGGGGTGCCTCGATCTCGATGGAGTCCTGAAACTCAGCCATGCTGTTTCTCCTCTCGCTGCTCGACGGCGGACTTGAGGGCCGCCAGCCTCTCGGGCCAGAAGTCGTCGAGGTAGGAGCGCACCGCCGCGAGCCCGTCCGTGTTGAGTGCGTACAGGCGGCGCGTGTGATCGGTGGTGACGGTCGCCAGCCCCGCCTTCTGAAGAGTCCGGAGATGATGCGAGGCGGTCTGCTGTGACAGTCCAACTGCCTGTGCGACGGCGCCGACGGGCTGCGGTTCTGAACGGATGACGCGCAGGATCGCCCGACGGTTCCCGTCAGCCAACGCCCGCAGTGTCATATCGACGTCGATCGCCTCTGGTACTCCCACGCGCTCCTCCTCGGTTGACGTCCCCACACTAACACAAATGAATGTTTGTACTCATGGGTGCTTGTATGTTGGAGGTGGCGTCGAAGCATGACCTTTCGGGCTCTGTGCGGGAGCTGGAAGGGTTCAGGCAGGGGAAGTCGCTGCCAGTGCCGGGGTGAGGGCGTCTGACTGTCTCGCCCTGTCGCCCCGGGAGTCGCTCAGGCTCGCGGCCTGGGTGTCCACAGCGCTGACATTAACGAGCTCGCCGTCGAAGTGACCAGTGGAGATCGTTGAAATTCTGCGGTTGTTCCGCGGCGTGTGGCATCTGTGCGGAGTTAATGTCAGCGCCATGGACACTGACGCCCCTGTTGGGGGTCTTTGTCCTCGGCTCGTCAGCCCACCAGGTCGGCCACGATCTGCAGGAGGTCCTGCAGGTGCCGGTTGGACAGGAACTCCCGGCGCACGGACTCGTGGGCGACCAGCCCCATCTCCTGGGCCCGCTCGGGGAAGAGCAGCAGGTCGCGCACGGCCTCGGCCCAGGCGAGGCCGTCGGCCGGGATCGACCAGGACGCCGTCGACGCCGTCGTCGATCTGATCGCGGATGCCGCCCACCGCGGAGGCGACCACCGGGGCCTTCTTCCACATCGCCTCGGCCACGGTCAGTCCGAAGGCCTCGATGAGGGAGCGCTGGGTGACGACCGAGCTGACTCGCTGGACGGCGTTGACGACGGTGGCGTTGACCTCCCGGTCCTCCATGCTCACCGCGGCCACGTGGATCCGTGAGGCGACCGATTCCGGCAGCACCGAGCAGCGCTCCACGATCTGGGTGAGGGTGGCCTGCGACTCGGGACCGTCCGGGGTCGGGCCGACCAGCAGCAGGTGGGCGTCCTCGGGCAGCACGGCGATGTTCTCGGCGAAGGCCTCCACCAGCTCCAGGCCGCCCTTGAGGCGGTCCCAGCGGTTGACCTGGGTGACGACCCGGGCACCCAGCGGCACCGGACCACCGGCCAGGACCGGGTCGTCGGCCAGGCCGCGGAAGGCGTCGGCGCGCCCGTCGTGACGCATGAAGGGCACCGCCTCGAAGGGCGGCTCGCCGGCGAAGATCCCGGACAGGCGCGCCACCGACCAGGCCTCGTCCAGGTCCAGGACCCGGTTCTTGGGGGAGTCGGCGTCGATGGAGGGAGCCAGGACCGCGCAGCGCTCGGCCTCGATATAGGGCGGCCGGTACTCGGGGCGGGAGACGATGACGAGGTCCACGTCCTCCAGGTAGCGGTCCAGGAAGGCCCAGGCGTAGTCGGCCGCCTCGCCCGCGCCCTCGGCCCCGGCGTGGCAGCGCCAGATGACCGTGGCGCCCGCCGCCTTGAGGGCCTTGGCCAGGCCCGCCGTGGGCGGGTCGTGCAGGATGACGACGTCGTCGGGGCGGACCTCCTCGACGATGTTCTCCGCGTTGGAGGCCAGGACGTGCTCGTAGATGTCGCGCTGCTTGTCCCCGAGCTTGCCGCCGTCGCCGTGGTCCCCGTGGATGCCGGCGTGCAGGCGGGCCGCGATCCGGGTGAACTCCTCGGGGGCGTCCAGGGTCAGCCAGCGCACGTTGAGGCCGGCGCCCAGGGAGTAGCCCACGAGGGGGCGACCGTCTCCGCAGGTCCCCGAGCCGGCGGCTGCCGACGGCGTGACCGTCCACACGGTGCGCCCCTCCAGCAGGGCCTCGGCCCCCGTCAGGCTGGTGTGCAGTCGTTTGATGGCCACCTCGTCCAGGTGGCTCTCCAGGTGCGACAGGGGCAGCGGGGCGACGTCGATGTCTCTCATGCCACGATCTTCCCCCGAAATCTTGTGAGGCGCAGCACTTTGGGCTTGGGCGTGGCGTCTTGTTGCTGTTTCGGCATTCTTCTGGCTGGATTCCGCAGAGCGCCGATCGGGCTCGCGTGAAGTGCTCGGGGGGTGCGGGGGCGGTCCCGCGTGGGTCGTGGTGTGAGGTGCCGTGGGGCGTGGGTAGGCTTGGCTCGGCCGCACTCCCTCGTCAACCAGGAGCCCCCATGGCGTCCGAGCCCATGATCCCCGCCGCCCACCCCGACACCGTCGCCGACGCCGCCGCAACACCCGAGCGGGAGATGCCCTGGAAGGAGCTGGGCCTCAAGGCCGACGAGTACGAGTCCATCCGCGAGCTGCTGGGGCGCCGCCCCACCAACGCCGAGCTGGCCATGTACTCGGTCATGTGGTCCGAGCACTGCTCCTACAAGTCCTCCAAGATCCACCTGCGCCAGTTCGGCGCCAAGACCACCCCCGAGATGCGCGAGCACCTCCTGGTCGGCATGGGGGAGAACGCCGGCGTCGTCGACATCGGTGACGGCTGGGCCGTGACCTACAAGGTCGAGTCCCACAACCACCCCAGCTATGTCGAGCCCTACCAGGGGGCCGCCACCGGCGTGGGCGGCATCGTGCGCGACATCATCTCCATGGGGGCGCGGCCCGTGGCCGTCATGGACCAGCTGCGCTTCGGCGCCGTCGACCACCCCGACACCGCGCGCGTCGTCCACGGCGTCGTGGCCGGCGTGGGCACCTACGGCAACTCCCTGGGCCTGCCCAACATCGGCGGCGAGACCGAGTTCGACTCCTCCTACCAGGAGAACCCACTGGTCAACGCCCTGTGCGTGGGCGTGCTGCGCCACGAGGACATCCATCTGGCCAACGCCACCGGCGCCGGCAACAAGGTGGTGCTCTTCGGTGCCCGCACCGGCGGGGACGGCATCGGCGGGGCCTCCATCCTGGCCTCGGAGTCCTTCGAGGACGGCATGCCCGCCAAGCGCCCCAGCGTCCAGGTGGGCGACCCCTTCATGGAGAAGGTCCTCATCGAGTGCTGCCTGGACCTGTTCGGCGCCGGGCTCGTGCTCGGCATCCAGGACCTGGGCGCCGCCGGCATCTCCTGCGCCACCTCCGAGCTGGCCTCCAACGGCGACGGCGGCATGCACGTGGACCTGGAGAAGGTGCTCCTGCGCGACCCCACCCTGACCGCCGGGGAGATCCTCATGAGCGAGTCCCAGGAGCGCATGATGGCCGTCGTCGCGCCCGACAAGCTCGAGGAGTTCATGGCCGTCATCGACAAGTGGGACGTCGAGGCCGCCGTCATCGGGGAGGTCAACGGCTCGGGCCGCCTCACCATCGACCACTTCGGGGAGCGGATCGTCGACGTCGACCCGCGCACCGTGGCCCACGAGGGCCCCACCTACGAGCGCCCCTACGCCCGCCCCGCCTGGCAGGACGCGCTCAACGCCGACACCACCGAGCGCCTGGCCCGCCCCGAGTCCGCCACCGAGCTGGCCGAGCAGGTGCGCGCCGTCGTCACCAGTCCCCAACCAGGCCTCCACCGCCTGGGTGACCAACCAGTACGACCGCTTCGTGCGCGGCGACACCGCCCTGTGCCAGCCCGACGACGCCGGCGTCATCCGCGTCGATGAGGCCACCGGCCGCGGCGTGGCCATCTCCACCGACGCCAACGGCCGCTTCACCAAGCTCGACCCCGCCACCGGCGCCTCCCAGGCCCTGGCCGAGTCCTACCGCAACGTGTGCACCGTGGGCGCCCGGCCCCTGGCCGTCACCGACTGCCTCAACTTCGGCTCGCCGGAGGACCCCGACGCCATGTGGCAGCTCGTCGAGGCCATCACCGGCCTGGCCGACGCCTGCGCCGTCATGGGCGTGCCGGTCACCGGCGGCAACGTCTCGCTCTACAACTCCCACGGCAAGGTCAAGGGGCAGATCGACTCCTCGATCAACCCCACGCCCGTCGTCGGCGTCCTGGGCGTCATGGACGACGTGCGCCGTGCCAACCCCTCGGGCTGGCACGAGGAGGGCCTGGCCATCATGGCCCTGGGCGCCACCGCCGACGAGCTCGACGGCTCGGCCTGGTCCCGCGTGGTCCACGACCACCTCGGCGGGCTGCCCCCGCGCGTCGACCTCGACGCGGAGATGGCGCTCGGGCGGGTGCTGCTGGCCCTGAGCGAGGCGGAGGGGCCCGGCGGCGAGCCGCTGGTGCGCGCCGCCCACGACTGCTCGACCGGCGGCCTCATCCAGACCCTCGTGGACTCCTGCCTGCGCTGCGGCGTCGGCGCCAGCGTGGACCTGACCGCCATCCAGGAGGAGGGCGTGGACGACTTCACCGCCCTGTTCTCCGAGTCCGGGGCCCGCGCGATCGTCGCCGTGCGCGAGGAGCTCGTGCCCGCCGTCACCGCGGCCGCCGAGGCCGAGGACGTCGCCGTGGCGCGCCTGGGGACCACCGGCGGTGACCTGCTCGTCGTGGCCGGCAGTGACCTGCTCTCCGACGGCGGCGCCGGGCGTCCCCTCGTCCTGGACCTGGCCGAGCTCGGGGCCGACGTCGAGGGTGTCCTGCCGGCGCTGTTCTGAGTCGCGTTCGCCGACGGGGACATTCCTGCACGGCCGGGGACATTCTTGTGCGGCGGGGACGTTCGACGCCGTCGAGGGACGGGAATCCTGTCCCCGGACGCGCAGGATGGCCCCGGCCGGAGTGACACGCACCCGGCCGTGTGGAATGTCCCCGTCGGTCCGCCCCGGTGCCCCGACGGCGTGCCTCCTGCCCCTACCGCGCCATCTCAGGTGTCGACGGTGACGGTCGAGTGTCGCTGCCGAAAGCAAGCAGCACCACGGCCGGGCAGGACGTTCACGAGGTAGATCCAGGCGCTCAGTGGTTGGTAGCGCTCTGCCGTGACAGGCAACCGATAGGGTCAGTGAGACGGATAGGGAGATGCCGGCCAGAACCACGCTGAGGGACTGCCCGCCCATCTCGTTGTCGGTCGCGACGACGTATATCGCGGTGATGAACGCCGATGACGGCCAGGAATCAGGATGACGTCGCTCATCGTCCGGACGAGACGTCACGAGATCGAGGCCAACGTCTGGGTCAGCGCGCTGTCCGTAGTAAAACCTGAGCAGGCACGAGCGTGGAGGCGTCGAGGACTGGTTACATCGATGACGCTCAGCACCTGGGCTCCCCAAGCGATCGATGGGATCGAGGCCCATGGTGGTCGATCGTGCGGGGATGAGGGTCTGGGGTGCTGATCGTCGGAGGGTGAGGAGGTTGGGGAGTTCTCGAGGAGGGTCGCGGAGGATGTCATGGCCGGAGCCTGTCAAAGCGGCTGCCGCGTATCAACCAGTGGGTAGCCTGGAGGCATGATCGATCATGCCTCTGTGAGTGTCAGTGATCCGGCGGCCTCGAAGGCCTTCTATGAGGCGGCGCTCGCGCCGCTGGGCTACCGCGTCGTCATGGAGTTCGGGCCCGTCACCGGACTGGGCGGGCCGACGCCCGGCGCGCCGGAGGACGCCCCGGTCCACGCGGACCTGTGGCTGGCCCCGGCGGAGAACCCGACGCCCTGCCATATCGCGCTGGCGGCGTCCTCGACGGCGCAGGTGGACGCCTTCCATGAGGCGGCCCTGGCGGCGGGCGGCACCGACAACGGAGGTCCCGGCGAGCGCCCGCACTACCACCCCGGCTACTACGGGGCCTTCGTCCTCGACCCCGACGGCAACAACCTCGAGGCCGTCTTCCACGGCGCCGGCGACTGAGCGTCGCCTGCGTGCCTCACTGCAGACTCTGCTGCGTGAGCCCGCCGTCGGGGACATTCCTCTACGGCCGGGGACATTTCTGTACGGCCGGGGACGTTCGACGCCGTCGGGGACGGGAATCCTGTCCCCGGACGCGCAGGATGCCCCCGCCCGGAAGGACCCGCATCCGACCGCGTGGAATGTCCCCGTCAGTGTCGGTGGCAGGCCCGGAGATGGTGGAGAGGGGCGACGGTCTGAGAGATGTGGCGGGGAGGCGGCTGTTCGCCAGGGAGGTGACAGGGCTCGGCGGAGAGGTGGAGAGGGCCCGGAGGCCTGGGCACGGTGGGCAGATGATGACGCTGCGGTGAGGCGGCGGTGTGGGCTCGCGCGGCGCCTGAATTGACATCGAGGCCGCCCCGGCGACAATTCCCGCCAATTCCCCGGGAGTCTCAGGAAGATATCGACATGGTGGGCGATCCGGTCTCGGCCGATGGTGCAACGCCCTCCCGCACCCGCCCGAACGGGGCGCGGTGGTGCGGAAGGGGGCGCCTCAGCGTGTCGTGCACCCGGCGTGGCGCCCTCTCAGCCCCGGATTTGCCAGATATCACTCAGGTAACTGCTCGCAATCGGCTCAAGATGCCGCAGATACCTCGCAGAGATCTCTAGACTTCAACCATGACTGTGCCTTCAGAGACCTCGACGACGATCGACCCTCGTGAGGTGTCACTGTATGCCGGCCACTTCGACGCGCTGTGGGGTGTGGCCTGGAGCCCGGACGGCACGCGGCTCCTGTCCGGATCGCACGACGGCACGGCCCGGGTCTGGGACGCGAACCGCGGCACCGAGCTGTTCGCGCTGGCCGGCCCCAGCCTGTCCATCAGCGCGGTGGCCTGGAGCCCCGATGGCACGCGGCTGCTCACTGCGGCGGAGGACCACAGCGTGCGCGTCTGGGACGCGACCACCGGCGCCGACCTGCTGACCCTGGGGGTCGGCGGCTCCGGCGTGGGCGGGGCGGTGGCCTGGAGCCCCGACTCCACCCGCATCCTCACCAGCTTCGACGACGCCTCGGCCCGCATCTGGGACGCCTCCAGCGGTCAGGTGGTGCGTACTCTGTCAGGGCACACCGAGCACCTCACCGCGGTGTCGTGGAGCCCGGACGGGACCCGCGTGGCCACCGCCTCCGACGACGGCACCGCCCGCGTCTGGGACGTCACCACCGGCACCGAGCTGCTGCGCGTGGGCCCCGATGGCCTTCGTGGGGCGCGGCGCCACCATGGGCCCCGACGGCAGGCCGACCCACGTCGGCCCGATCGAGCCGATGACCGGCCTGTCATGGAGCCCGGACTCGCGCCGCATCATCACCGCCTTCGACTCGGCCGAGCCCCGGGTCTGGGACGCCGCCACCGGCGAGGAGGTCCTCAGCCTTCACGGCCGTGAGCGTCGCTGGGTCAGCGTCGTCTCCTGGAGCCCCGACGGCAGCCGCATCATCACCGACGACATCTCCGGCACCACCGCCCACATCTGGGACGCCGCCACCGGCGAGGAGCTGCTCAGCCTGCGCGGCCACCACCAGTGGGCCTGCGCCCTGGCCTGGAGCCCGGACTCGAGCCGCGTGGCCACCGGCTCGCACGATGACACCGTGCGCGTCTGGGACGCTGCCACCGGCCAGATCCAGCTCGTCCTGGGGGCAGGCAACTCCGTGGAGACGGTCTCCTGGAGCCCCGACGGCACCAAGCTCGGCATCGGCGCCAAGATCGGTGGCAACCGTGTTTGGGACGCCATCACTGGCGAGCCGCGCCTCACCGTGGACAACGGCGCCCGCGAGCTGAGCGAGGTCGTCTGGAGCCCGGACGGCACCCGCCTGGCCACCTCCTCCTACCTCTCGCCGCGCGTCCTCATCCTGGATGCCTCCACCGGCGACGTCGTCCAGGCCCTGACCGCCGGGGAGGACGACGTCAACGACATCGCCTGGAGCCCGGACAGCGAGCGCATCCTCACCGGACTGGGGAGACGACCGCGCCGCGATCTGGGACGCCGCCCGCGGCGAGCGCCTCCCTGACCCTCGAGGGCCACAGCGACATGATCACCTCGGTCGCCTGGAGCCCCAACGGCCAGCGCGCCCCTGACCGGCTCCCAGGACGGGACGGCCCGCATCTGGGACGCCGCCACCGGCGAGGTCATCCACACCTACACCGGCAACTGGGTGCGCGACGTCGTGTGGACTCAAGGGGGCCCGCGTCGTCACCGGCAGTGCCGACGGCGCCGCCCACGTCTGGGACGTCATCACCTCCGGCGAGCTCGTGACGCTGCGTGACGACGCCGCCATGGTCCGCTCCTACGCCTGGAGCCCCGACGGCGCCAAGGTGCTGGCCGGCTTCGACGACGGCGTCGTGCGCGTGTGGGACGAGGTCTCCGGCAAGATCGTCCTGTCCCTGGCCGGTCACCGCTTCGGCGTCACCGACGCGCAGTGGAGCCCCGACGGCACCCGGATCCTCACCGGCTCCGAGGACGGCACCGTGCGCCTGTGGGACGCCACCACCGGCGAGATGACCGGGCTGTTCCTGTGCTTCCTGCCCGACGGCGGGGTCGCCATCCTCGACGCCCCCTCCCTGAGCCTGCGCTCGGGCCCCGCGGAGGTCTGGGACTACCTCGGCCGCCCCGAGATCCTCGCCGGCCAGCTCACCCGCGTGGGCGTGGAAACGGCGCCAGTACCTCAACTCCGACCCGCTGCCCACGGTCGTCTCGGAGCCGTCCCCGGCCGAGGCCACTGACGAGGACCCGACGACGCCGGAGCCGGTTGAGGAGCCCCAGGTTCCCGAGGCCCAGGTTCCCGAGGCCACCGAGCCCTCTGAGGGGAGGGAGGCATCGGAGGCCGGCGCGCTCGGCGATTCTGTCGACTCTGTCGACGCCCCCTCCGTCTTCGCCGTGCCCGCACAGCCGGCGGCCGAGTCCGCTCCTGAGGCCGAGCAGCCCGCCGCTTCCCAGTCCCCTGAGGACGCTCCCGCCCAGGCCCCGGAGCCGTCGGCCCCTGCCGGCGAGCCCCTCATCGAGGAGGCCCCCGCCGAGGCGCAGGCCCCGCAGGTCGAGGAGCCCGCCCCGGCCGAGACCGAGAGCCTGAGATCCCCGAGCCGGTCCCCCGCTCCCGAGGAGGAGGACCCGGCCGCTGCTCACCAGGCCCGGCACGCGGCGGTGACCGCCCACACGCCGACCGAGGCCGCTCGAGGCCCCCTGATGCCCTCGGGCAGCCGGTCGCGCCGGCTCGAGACCGAACCGGTCGCCGCGCCGACGGGGAGACCCTCCTGGTCCAGCCCTTCCCCGTGGAACAGGGCATCGTGGACGGTGAGGTGAGCGCCCCGGCCGTGACACCGCCCACGATGGTTGAGATGCCGCCGGCCCTGACCGCCCCCGAGGGGGACCGGCAGGAGCAGTCCGAGGCGCAGCCCCTGCTGAGCACCCCAGAGGCCAGCCCAGGAGGTCGACGCCGAGGCCGGAGCCGACGCGTTCGCCGTCCCGGCTCCCCGAGGCGGAGGCCCGACCGACAGCTCGCGCCGGGCCCGGCACGCCGCCGCAACTGCGCACACCCCGGCTGACGCCCCGGAGCAGGCCGCTGAGGGCGGCACTGAGGCGGCTCGGCCCACCGAGCCAGAGCTGGCTTCGCCGACTGACGTGGCCCACTCCTCCGGGACGGCTGAGTCCGCTTATGAGCCGGTGGCGATCCCCGCCGTCGAGCATGCCGGTGGTGAGCCCGTGGCAGCGCCCACCGGTGAGACCGTTGCCCCCGACCAGCTCGAGCTCTCCCTGACCCCGGCCGACGCCGCCGGCCACGAGGGCGATGAGGTCACCCTCGACCTCTCCGAGGAGGCCGGTGGGCCGGCGCCAAAGCAGGCCCCCGAGGTCGTTGCCCCCGTCGAGGCGATGGTGCCGCCCGTCGCGGACACCGCTGAGACGCTGCGCGCCGCCGGCCCTGTGGACGTCACCGACGTCGCCGAGGCTACCGATGTGGCCGACGCGGCGGCCTCCGAGGCGCCGGTGCCCTCCGGCGCTGAGGCCACCTCCGCGCCGACCGCCTCAACGCCTGAGGGTGAGCCCTGAGGACCAGGCGGTGCCGGAGAGCCAGGCTGAGCAGGCCCCCGTCGAGCACCCGCAGGGCCCAGGACAACCCGGAGAGGCCGCTGAGCCCTGAGGAGGCTGAGACCGCTCAGCCCACGGATGCCGAGGCGTGCCCGCCGAGGACCGGCCGAGCGCCGAGGAGGAGCCGAGCTGAGCCCGCTGAGCCTGAGCCGAGCCGACCCCGGCACCCTGGGGGAGTGCGGACCTGCGTCAGCGGATCTACACCGAGGTCCAGGAGTTCGTCGCCGCCATCGCGCGCCGTGACGTCAACGAGCTGGCGAGCCGCTACGGCATCGCCGGCAACGACCTGGCCGGCCTCGATGAGCAGCTGGCGGGCCTGTCGAGCCCCGCGTCGGACCTGACCCTCTACCCCGTGGAGCAGGCCGACGACTACGTTGACGGCCACCACCGCCTCGACCTCAGCGAGCTGGAGGGCGGCGGCGTCGTCATCAGCAGCGAGCTGTGGGCCCACGATCGGCCCTGCGGTGCGCGCCTCATCGCCCACTGGAACCCCATGGGGATCTACCCCTTCGACTTCCGCAACGTGAGCATGTGAGTCATCTCCCGCGCGCCTCCCCGGCGCCCGGCAGCTCGAGTGCGCCCCCGACCGGCAGGTACGGGGGCGCACTCGCTTCTCGAGCGGTCCGAGGGAGACGGGGATCGCTCAAGAGCGGCGCCGGCGGATAGGTGCCGGGGCTGTGAACCGCATAGACTTCCCGCCGTCAGTGTTTATCCATCGAGAGGGGACGTCTGTGTCGACGGGGCAGTACCCGGCACGGGCCCGTGTCGCCGCCTGGGCAGTGCACATCTTGACCATGTCGGGACTGGTGTGGGCCAGCCTGGCCATGCTCGCCACCATCCACCCCCGCCGGGAGTTCACGTGGATGTGGGTCTGGCTGCTCGTCGCCCTCGTCGTCGACGGCGTTGACGGCACCCTGGCCCGGCGCGCCCGGGTCTCCGAGATCATCCCCTGGTTCGACGGCGGCATCGTCGACATCGTCGTCGACTACCTCACCTGGACCTTCATCCCGGCGGTCTTCATGTACGTGGCTCTGCCAATGGGCCCCAGGCCGCTGGCGGGACTGCTCATGGCCCTCGTCCTGAGCTCGTCGATGTTCTGCTACGCCAACAAGCAGTGGAAGTCCACCGACTACTACTTCGTGGGCTTCCCGGCCGCCTGGAACATCGTGGCCCTCATGTTCTACGTGCTTCAGACCCCGGCGGTCTTCAACATCATCGTCACCCTCATCTTCGTGGTGCTGACCCTGGTGCCCACGCACTACGCGCACCCGGCCCGCGTCAAGCGCTTCCGCGCCCTCAACATCGGTGCGGTGGCCGTGTGGTTCCTGGCCACCTGCTGGCTGGTGGCGATCTACCCCCACCGGCCGCTCAGCGCGGTCGCCGTCCTCATCGTCTCGGGCGGGTGGTTCCTGCTCGCCGGGGTGCTGCGCTCGATCCGCGGGGAGGAATCGACCGCGGCAGCGGTGTAGGCCGCCTAACCGTCCCCGGGGGCGCGCAGCCCCCGGGCGACCGCCACGTCACGCAGCCAGCGGCCGCCCTCCAGCAGGAAGGTGGCCAGCACCAGGCCGATGACCACCATGATGACCCAGCGGGGTACTGGTTGCCGTGCCCGTCGTCGCCCGCCAGGAAGAAGTACACGTAGGGCGCCACGAAGGTGATGAGGGTGACGAGGAACCCGGCGAAGCGGATGCGGCGCCGCTTGCCCGCCACCATGGCGATGATGCCCCAGGTGTAGGGCACCGCAGTGACGATGTCGATGGTCCACAGCACCCAGGGGTTGCCGCGGAAGCCCGGGGCGTAGACGGCCGGGAGCGCCCGCAGCGAGGAGTAGATGAACACCGTCGCGTAGGCCAGGAAGCGGGGGTTGTGCAGCAGACGGACGATGCCGGCGCGCGGCACCAGGTCCACCTTCGCCTCCTGCAGGGCGGCCAGGGTGTGCCGGGAGACGCGCAGCGGGTCCGTCCCCTCCAGCACAGTGCGCAGGTAGCGGATCTGCTCGGGCGTCCCGGTGGCCCACTCGTCCAGGAGCCGGCGCGGGCTCACGGCGACGACGACGCTGCCCTCGCCCTGACCGGCCCCGTCGATCCGCGGTGTCTCGGCGCCGTCGGGTGTTTCTAGGGAGGCGATGTGCACGAGGTGCTCACCCAGGACGCTCCGCAGCAGCCCCAGTCGCTGCGTGGGAACCTCGCTCAGCCACAGGCGCTGCCCGTGCTCCACGGCCAGGGACAGGGCGTGCCCCAGGGCCCAGCCGCGCTCGTCGGGCGCCAGCAGCTTCCTCAGGGGCGGAGAGCTGGGCCAGCTCGGGCACCTCAGCGACGTTGAATCGCGTCAGGTCGCCGACCCGGTCGACGGCCGCCACCGTCCGCAGGACCTCGGGGTCCAGGACATGGCGCCGGGTGACGGGAAGCTCCGTGACGGAGCGCAGAGCCATCACGTCCATGACGGAGGCACGGGGAGTGGGAGTGTGTTCGGGCATTGGGAAGAGCCTAAAGGAGCGGGTGCCCTTTGTGTGCATCCTGTGAACCGATACGGCTTACTCCTGGCCAGAAGAGAGCGGAAACCCGCCTCGTCGAGCTCGTCGGTAGGGGCGCGGCCGGGACCGGAGCCCCACGGAGCGGCCGAGCGCATAGGGTGAGTAGCATGAGTACTCACGCCATCCCCTCAGAGCGGTCCAGCCGGCGCGGCGACCCGGGGCTGCTCGTCGTGGCCGGAGCGGGCCTCATCGGATCCCGCCTGGCGGACCTGGCCCGGGACAGCGGCTGGAGGATCCGGATCCTCCACCGCAGCGCAGCGGGCCAGGCACCTCGGGAGGGCATCGAGGTCGATGACTCCGGCAGGGAGCACGCCTGGTGGGCACCCGCCGAGCGCCTCCTGCCGCCCGGCGCCCTGGAGGGCGCCAGGGCCGTGGTCTGCCTGTCGGGCGCACCGATCGCGCCGCGCCCCTGGACACCGGCGCGCCGTCGCGAGCTGGCGGCCTCACGCCTGTCCACCACCGCCCTCATCGCCCGGGTCGCCGCGGCCCTGCCCCCGGCCGGGCGACCCGAGGTCCTGCTGAGCGGATCGGCCACCGGCTTCTACGGGGATCGGGGCGACGAGATCCTCACCGAGGCCAGCGGCCCGGGTGAGGGATTCCTGTCCGAGCTGTGCCGGCGCTGGGAGTCCGTTGCGGGCCCGGCGGCGAGGCCGGGCTGCGCACGGTCCAGTCCCGCACGGGCCTGGTGGTCAGCCTCGGGCGGGCTGGGGAGGATCCTCGGTGCCGCCTACCGGGTCGGGGCAGGGGGCCCGGCTGGGCCGCGGTGATCAGTGGCAGCCGTGGATCGGCCTGGAGGATGCCGCGGCCGGGCTCCTGTGGGCCATCGAGCACGACGACGTCCACGGGCCGGTCAACCTGACCGCGCCCGAGCCGCTGCGCAACCGCGACCTCCACCGGCTGCTGTCGCGCGCCGGCGGCCCGCCCTCGGTGGCGGTGGTGCCCCAGCTCCTGCTGGACCGGGCGGGCAGGGCCGGGGCGGCTGGCGGTACCGGAAGCATCGGCGGCATGCTCGCCGAGCTGCTCGGTGCCTCCCAGCGCGCAGTGCCTCAGGCGCTGCTCGCCTCCGGATTCCGCTTCACCGCGCCGGACGCGGCCTCGATCTGGGCACTGGGCACCTGACGCCCGCCCGGTGCCGGTCGATCCCGTGCACCCGCACTCAGACGCGGGCCAGGACCTCACCGTGCACGACGACGAACCAGGCGTCCTCGCTGTCTCCCCACTGCCGCCACGCCTGGGCCATCGTCTCCAGGTCGGCCCTGTCCGCCAGTCCCAGCTCGACGGCCCGCGGCCCGAAGGAGGTCAGACACCGCTGCGCCCAGGTCTGCGACTGCCAGGCCCGGTCGGCGGGCGTGGCATAGCACCAGGTGGAGGCCGAGGCGCGTCACGTCGGTGAAACCCGCCTCCCGGGCCCAGGACAGCAGTCGGCTCCCGGCGTCGGGCTCGCCGCCGTTGGCCCGGGCGGTGGCCATGTAGACCGAGCGCCACTGCTCCATACCCGCGGGCTCGGGGAACCAGGTCATGGCGGAGTAGACGGCGTCGCGCACGGCCACGATCCCGCCGGGGCGGGTGACGCGGCGCATCTCGGCCAGGGCACCCACCGGGTCCGCGAGGTGCTGAAGGACCTGGTGGGCGTGGACGACGTCGAAGGAGGCGTCCTCGAAGGGCAGGGCCATGACGTCCCCGCTGGTCAGCTCCACCTGCTCGGACAGCCCCCGTTCGCGAAGCGTCGCCCGAGCCGCCTCCAGGGCGCCGGCCGCGGCATCGAGGGCGACGACCCGCCCCGGGGCGACGCGTTCAGCGAGATCCGCGGTGATGGACGCCGGCCCGCAGCCGACGTCGAGCAGATCCATTCCCGCATTCAGGTGGGCAAGCAGGTAGGCGGCCGAGTCCGCCGCGCCGCGCCGCGAGTGCGCGCTGAGCACCGCCGCGCTGTGGCCGTGGGTGTAGCGGGCCGTCTCGACGGAACCGTCGGAAAGCTGTTCACTACTCATGCCTCCAGATCCTCCAGGAATGTGATCTGTGTTGCGTGAAACGTCCGGAATGCGGCCTTTGCGACGGCTATGTTTCCTCCGGATCGCGAGATGTTTCGTCTCAGTGAACGTCTCGGTGGAAGTCTTCTCGCGGCGCCGCGGCGACCAGCCAGGTGCTGAGCTTATTCCGCTAGGCGAAGGAGTCCCCCATGCAGGACGTTGTCGAAAAGGTCTATGAGCAGGTTGTGGCTCGCAACCGTGGAGAGGTCGAGTTCCATCAGGCCGTCCACGAGGTGCTCGAGTCCCTCGGTCCCGTCATCGCCAAGCACCCCCACTACGCCGACGGCGCCCTCCTGGAGCGCATCGTCGAGCCCGAGCGCCAGATCATGTTCCGGGTCCCGTGGGTCGACGACGCCGGCCAGGTCCACGTCAACCGCGGCTTCCGCATCGAGTTCAACTCCGCGCTGGGCCCCTACAAGGGCGGCCTGCGCTTCCACCCCTCGGTCAACGCCGGCATCATCAAGTTCCTCGGCTTCGAGCAGATCTTCAAGAACGCCCTGACCGCCCAGGGCATCGGCGGCGGCAAGGGCGGCTCCGACTTCGACCCGCACGGCCGCTCCGACGCCGAGGTCATGCGCTTCTGCCAGTCCTTCATGACCGAGCTGGCCCGCCACATCGGCCCCTCCACCGACGTGCCCGCCGGCGACATCGGCGTGGGCGGCCGCGAGATCGGCTACATGTTCGGCCAGTACAAGCGCCTGCGGAACTCCTACGACGCCGGTGTCCTCACCGGTAAGGGCCTGGCCTGGGGCGGCTCCCTCGTGCGCACCGAGGCCACCGGCTACGGCACCGTGCTCTTCGCCCAGTCCATGCTCGCCACCAGGGGCGAGTCCCTCGAGGGCAAGAAGGTCCTCGTCTCCGGAGCCGGGAACGTGGCGATCTACGCCATCGAGAAGGCCCAGCAGCTCGGCGCCACCCCCATCACCTTCTCCGACTCCTCCGGCTACGTCGTCGACGAGGCCGGGGTGGACCTCGAGCTGCTCAAGCAGGTCAAGGAGGTCGAGCGCGGCCGCGTGGCCGACTACGTCGAGCGCCGCCCCGGTGCCCGCCTCGTGACCGGCGGCTCCGTGTGGGACGTCCCCGGCGACGTCGCCCTGCCCTGCGCCACCCAGAACGAGCTCGACGGCGACGCCGCGAACACCCTGCTGCGGGGCGGCTGCGGCGTGGTCTCCGAGGGCGCCAACATGCCCTCCACCCCGGAGGCCGTCGAGGCCTTCCAGAAGGCCGGCATCCTCTTCGGCCCCGGTAAGGCCGCCAACGCCGGTGGCGTGGCGACCTCCGCCCTCGAGATGGAGCAGAACGCCGGCCGCACCCGCTGGGACTTCGCCACCGCCGAGGCCAAGCTGACCGGCATCATGGCCGACATCCACGACTCCTGCGTCGCCGCGGCCGAGGAGTACGGCCGCCCCGGCGACTACGTGCTCGGCGCCAACGCGGCCGGTTTCACCCGCGTTGCCGACGTCATGATCGCCCACGGCATCGTCTGATACCTGGCTGATCCGGGCTCGCGCCCACAGCGACGGCGTCCGTCGCCTCTGAGAACGAGGCGGCGGACGCCGTCGCTGTGGCTTGGGGGAGGGGTGGGATCGGCGCTCATGGCAACCATCCGCGTGGCTCGTTCCTCGCTGCGCTCCCGCCGTGGAGGCAGGTCCCGACGGCGCTGACGGACACCCGTGGGAGGTGGGCGCGAGCGCTGTCTGATGAACGTCAGTGAGTGCCGTGAAGAATAATGCCCCGTATCGCCGGGGCGCATACGGTTGCGCATGTTCCTCTCCTCATCTTCTCCCGGGTCACCATCCCTCCGCCTGATAAGGAACGACATGCGACTGCGCCCCACGCGGGCCGTCAGGGTCAGCGCCGTCCTGTGCGCGCTGACTCTGACAGCCCTCAGTCCCTTCCCGCTCAGCCCTCCCTGCCGGTGCTGACGAGCCGGCCGCCCCGGCTGCCCCTCCGGCCGCCGGCGCCACCACCATCGACCTGCTGGGCATCACCGACCTGCACGGCCACATCTCCCGGACCACTCAGACGGACAGCGGTACCGGGCAGACATCCGTCGAGGACCCCGGTGCTGTCACGCTGGCCTGCGAGGTCTCCTCCGCCCGCGCCGCCAACCCCAACACGCTGTTCGTCTCCGCCGGAGACTCCGTGGGTGGATCGGCCTACGTCTCCTCCATCCTCCAGGACCGCCCCACTATGGAGGCGCTCAACGCGATGTCCCTGGATGTCTCCGCCCTGGGCAACCACGAGCTCGACCAGGGCCTGACCGACCTGGAGACGCGCATCCCTGCCCGCCTCGAACTTCCCTGATCCTGGCCGCCAACGTCTCCGGCTCGACTCCCTTGAGCGCCGAGGGCGGCGGCAAGGAACCTTCATCAAGGAAGTCGGCGGTGCGCGTCGGCTTCGTCGGTGTCGTCACCGATGAGCTTCCCACCCTCGTGTCGCCCCTCGGCCCCTGTCCACCCTCACCCTGAGTCCCGGCGGTCGCCGCCGCCAACGCCCGTGCCGCCGAGCTCAAGGACGGCGACCTGGCTAACGGTGAGGCCGACGTCGTCGTCGTGCTCAGCCACGAGGACGCGGCTCCACGGCCACGAGCTTCTCCAAGAACGTCGACGCCGTCTTCTCCGGGCACACCCACGTGCCCTTCGCCAAGACCGTCACCGGCGCCGAGGGCAACCAGATCGCCGTCGTCCAGGCCGACCACTACGGCTGGGCGCTGGGCCGCATCCGCCTGAGCTACGACCCCGCCAGCCGGAAGACCCTCAGTGGTCAGCGCCGACAACAGGACCTGCGCAGCTCGAGCTGCACCACCGATGCCTCACGGCGTCGCCGGAATCGTGTCCCAGGCGGAGAAGGACTCCGCCGCCGAGGGCGGCAAGCCGCTGGCCAAGATCGGCTCGGACTTCCTGCGCGGCTCGGACGGCTCCGGGCCCCGGCGCCAACCGCGGCACGGAGTCCACTGCCTCAACCTCATCGCCGAGTCCTTCCGCAGCTGGCTCGCCACCGACATCCAGCCGACCGGCTCCACCCGCTACGTGGGCATCATGAACCCCGGCGGCGTGCGCGCCGACCTGTTTCTACGCCGCCTCCGGCTCGGAGGGCGATGGGGTCCTGACCTCGGGGGAGGCCTACACGGTCCAGCCCTTCGGCAACGAGATGGCCTACACGACCCTCACCGGCGCCGAGCTCAAGGCGCTGCTGTCCCAGCAGTGGCAGCCCGGCTCCAGCCGCCCCGTGCTCACCCTGGGGCTGTCCAGGAACGTCGACGTCCTCACCGAGGCCACCACCGATCCCGCATACGGGGGCGAGCCCGGAGCCGCCCCCGCGATCCGCGAGATCCTCGTCGACGGCAAGCCGCTGGCCGACGGCGACAGCGTCGTCGTCGCCTCCAACTCCTTCCTGCTGACCGGCGGCGACGGCTACACCGTCCTGAAGGACAAGCCCGTGACCAACACCGGCGTCCTCGACCGCGACGTCACCTCCGCCTACCTGGCCTCCTTCGGCGACAAGCCCGTCACAGCCGACTACTCCAAGCGGCAGACCGCGATGACCGTGGGAGCCCGTATACGTCAGCTCAGGTGGCGCGCGCAGCACCGACACGGTCTCCGTGACCCTGGACTCCCTGGCCTACACCAACCCCACTGAGCAGGCCGCCGGCGCCCGGCGCGTGCGCGTCAGCGCGGGGGATCAGGAGATCCTGACCAAGGACCTCGACCTCACCGTCAACCCCACCGGCCCGACCACCGGGCGGGTCGACTTCAACCTCACCTTCCCGACCGACGCCCCCACGCGTGCCTGCCGCACGGTCCAGGCCACCACCTGCCGCTGGGCCTTAGTCGAGACCCTCGACGCCGCAGGTGCGGTTCTCAATCGCTTCTCGGTCGAGATCGAGGATGAGGGTGCGGCCGACCCCGGAGCGGGCCCGGGCGACAGCGCGGCGACGGGCGCTGACGCTGCGGCGGACGGGGCCGGCGGCAAGGCGGCATCCACCCCGCAGGGCGGCCCCTGGTGCTGGTGAGACCTCCGCGGGCGGCGGCACCGAGCCGTCTGCGGGTAGCGGCGCGCAGCCCGCAGCCACCGCCGCTCCGGCCGCGTCCGGAGCGCCCGCCCAGGCGGCCGGAGCCGAGCGCCCGAACCAGGCGGCCAGTGATGGTCCTCTGGCCCGCACCGGCGCCTCACTTGGCGCGGGGGTACTCGCCCTCGCCCTGCTCGTCGTCGGCGGCTACCTCATCCTGCGCCGCAGACAGCAGGTCGCCTGACGCTGCCTGACGCCGGCTGACTCGGCTGACGCCGGCCGGGTCGGCCTGACGCAGTCCGTCCCAGGCTGACCCGTAGCGATACGCGGATCGAGACTCGTGCCCGTCATCCCCACTCGGGGAGGCGGGCACGAGTGCTGGATGGCGGGTTCGGCGGCGTCGCCCGTCGGGCGGAGCCTGTTCTCAAAACAACCTATGGATTGTATTGTGGATCACAAAGGGGTGGACATGAATGTCTGAACGGACATATTCTCACGTCTGTTCAGACATTCAGAGTCGATTGATGCCCGAACGGGCGTACTGGGACTGACGGCACGGACCTTCCAGGAGGTGAACATGCGCATTGAGGACAGGCACCGCCAGATCGTGGAGCAGGTGCGCGGTGCAGGGCGGGTTCTCGTCACCGAGCTCGCCGAGCACTTCGACGTCACCCCTGAGACGATCCGCCGCGACCTGACCGCCCTGGACCGCAACGGCGCCCTGCGCAAGGTCCACGGCGGCGCCATCCCCGCCCCCTGCCCCTGCCGGAGACCGGCGTGACCCAGCGCGAGCAGGTCAACCCCACCGCCAAGCAGGCCATCGCCCGCGCCGCCCTGGCGCGGCTCGCACCGAAGCCCGGCACCACGCTCCTCATCGACGCCGGAACCACCACCGGCTCGCTCGCCCGCCTCCTGCCGGGCGACACCGACCTGACCGTCATCACCAACTCCGTCCTGACCGCCGCCTGGCTGGCCGGCGCCGGACGCACCCGGGTGCGGATCCGGCGGCCAGCTGCGCGGACTGACCCAGGCCGCCGTCGGCCCCGAAGCCGTCGAGGCCCCTGTCCACCCTGAGGGTCGACGTCGCCGTCCTGGGAGCCAACGGCCTGAGCGCCGCCCACGGACTGTCCACGCCCGACCCCGACGAAGCCACCGTCAAACGCGCCATGGTGCGCAGCGCCCGCCAGGTGGTGGCCCTGGTCGACTCCACCAAGATCGGCCAGGAGCACCTGGTCTCCTTCGCCTCCCTCGACGACATCGACCTCCTGGTCACCGACGTCGAGCTCCCCGCCCGCACTCATCGACCAGCTCACCGCCACCGAAACCGAGGTCCTTGTCGCATGATCCTGACCTCACGCCCAACCCGTCCCTCGACCGCACCGTCTCCCCTGCCCGGACCCCTCCAGCGCGGCGCCGTCCAGCGCCTGACCGGCGTCGTCATGGAACCGGGAGGCAAGGGTGTCAACGTCGCCCGCGTCCTGTCCAACGCCGGGCGCGCCGCCACCGCCGTCCTGCCCGCCGCCGAGAACGACCCCATCCTCACCGCCCTGGGCGCCCTCGAGCTGCCCGGCCTCACCGTGCGATCCGTGCCCGTGGCCGGACCCGCCCGCATCAACACCGCCGTCACCGAGCCCGACGGCACCACCACCAAGCTCAACGAGCTGGGGGCGGGCCTGAGCGAGGAGGAGATCGACGCCGTCGAGCAGGCCCTCCTGGAGACCCTCACTCACGGGGGTGTCGGCCGGAGCCGACACCCACCACTGGGCGGTCCTGTCCGGCTCCCTGCCGCCGGGCGCGCCGGCCAGGTGGTACGCCCGCCTCGTGGGTCTCCTGCGGGAGGCCGCCCCGGGGCTGCGCATCGCCGTCGACACCTCCGACGAGCCCCTGGCGGCCCTGGCCGCCGAGCTGCCCGCATCGGCCCCCGACCTCATCAAGCCCAACGGTGAGGAGCTCGGCCAGCTCGCCGGCCTGCCCGCCGAGCGCGCCATGGCCCTCGAGGAGGGCGCCGTCCAGGGGGACTACGGTCCCGTCGTCGACGCCGCCCGCCTCCTGGTGGGCCTGGGGCTCGGTGCCGTCATGGTGACCCTCGGCCCCGCCGGCGCCGTCCTGGTGACCGCCGACGGCGCCTGGCACGCCACCGCCCCCGAGGTCCCGGTGGTCTCCACCGTCGGCGCCGGGGACTCCTCAGTGGCTGGCTACATCCTGGCCGACGTCAACGGCGGCGACGAGGCCGAGCGCCTGCGCACCGCCATGGCCTACGGCTCTGCCGCCGCCTCCCTGCCCGGAACCACCCTGCCCACGCCCGCCGACCTGCCCGAGCAGGTGGCCGTCGTCACCCGGCTCTCCTGAGCCGGGGAGTCTGAGGTGCCGGGGCTGTGGTCCCGTGAGCCCGCGGCACCCGCACGCGCCGGCGTCTGCCGGCCACCGAGCGCCGAGTCGGCTCCGCCACTGACCGTCCACTGACCTGTTCACCACCCGCCCACCGATCCGCCACATGACCATCACCGACCGCATGACCGCCGCCCACCACCCTTGACCACCTGTGACCCGCTGCAGCCCACCGGGCGACGGCACCTCGGACACCAAGGAAGACCATGACCGAGAACAAGCCCCTCATCATCCCCGAGCTGGTCGCGCTCGACGCCGACGCCGGCCCGGGCAAGGAAGACGTCATCGAGTTCCTGGCCGCCACCGTGGCTGGCGCCGGCCGGGCCTCCAGCCCCGACGGCCTGGCCGCCGACGCCAAGAAGCGCGAGTCCACCGCCCCCACCGGGATCCCCGGTGGCATCGCCATCCCGCACTGCCGCAGCCCCCACGTCCTGGCCCCCAGCCTCGGCTTCGCCCGCCTGGCGCAGCCGGTCGACTTCGGGGCCGCCGACGGGCAGGCCGCCGACCTCATCTTCATGATCGCCGCCCCCGACGGCGCCGACGACTTCCACCTCCAGCTCCTGGCCAAGCTCGCCCGCGGACTCATGCAGACCGAGTTCACCGACGCCCCTGCGCCAGGCCGCCGACGCCGAGGAGATCACCCGGATCGTCACGCAGCAGGTCCAGCCCGAGCTGCTCGACGGCGGGCAGGAGAGCGAGGCCAGCGCGGCCGGTGAGGCCGGAAGCGCCGCGGACTCGGCCGCAGGGTCCGGTGCCGCGCAGACCAAGGCCGCTGCGGCGTCGTCGGCCCCGGCGGAGGGCGAGACCGTCATCGTGGGGGTCTCCTCCTGCCCCACCGGCATCGCCCACACCTTCATGGCCGCCGAGGCCCTGGAGCAGGCCGGCAAGGACCGCGGCATCACCGTGGCCATCGAGGGCCAGGGCTCGGGCAAGATCGACGCCCTCGACCCCGAGCTCATCAAGCGGGCCAGCGCCGTCATCTTCGCCCACGACCTGCCCGGTCAAGGGCCGCGAGCGCTTCGCCGGCAAGCCCGTCATCGACGTCGGCGTCAAGGCCGCCGTCAACGATGCCGGCTCCCTGGTGGACAAGGCCCTGGCCGCCGTCGATGACCCCGAGCGCCGCCCGCGTGCCGGCCGGCGGCGAGTCCGCCGAGGAGAGCGAGGAGGGCTCTGAGCACTGGGCCCGGCGCCTGCAGAGGTCCGTCACGACCGGGTGTCCTACATGATCCCTTCGTACGCCGGCGGTCTGCTCATTGCGCTGGGCTTCCTCCTGGCCGGGTACGACGTGGCCAACCTCTACGAGAAGATCTCCATCAGCGACTACTCCCTGTGGAACCTGCCCGGCAACGAGTTCGTTCACGAGATCAAGAACTCGGCCGGCGACGTCGTCGGCACTCGAGACGATCACCGTCTCCCCAGTCCGGGCTGCTGCTGTACATCGGGTGGACGCTGTTCCTGCTGGGGCAGGCGGCTATGAGCTTCCTCGTCCCGGCGCTGGCCGGCTACATCTCCTTCGGGCTGGCTGGCAGGCCCGGGATCGCGCCCGGGTTCGTCGTGGGGGTCGTCGCGGTCGAGGTCGGGGCCGGGTTCATCGGCGGCCTGGTCGGCGGCATCCCTCGCGGGCTACTTCGCGGCCTGGCTCGCCGGGCCCAGTGTGCCGGCCTGGCTGCGGGGGCTCATGCCCGTGGTCATCATCCCGCTGGGCACCACGCTGGTGGTCGGCGCCGTCATGTACCTGGTCCTCGGCTGCCGCTGGCCGCCCCTCATGACCGCGCTGCAGGACGGGCTGACCTCCATGTCCGGGGCGGGTCGGCCGTGCTGCTCGGCGTCATCCTCGGGCCTCATGATGCTTCGACCCGCGGGCTGGTCAACAAGGCCGCCCTACCTGTTCGGCACCGCGGACTGTCCGCGGCCAGCGCCAGCAACACCGCTCCCTACGAGATCATGGCCACCGTCATGGCTGCCGGTATGGTGCCGCTGCTGGCGATGTCCGCCGCGACCTTCCTGCGCTCGCGGCTGTTCACCAGGCCGAGGTCGAGAACGGGCGCAGCGCCTGGCTGCTGGGACTGTCCTTCATCTCCGAGGGCGCCATCCCTTCGCCGCCGCCGACCCGCTGCGCGTCATCCCGGCCACGATGGCTGGCGGCGCGGTCACCGGCGCGATGACCATGGCGATGCACGTCGGCTCGCGCGCGCCCCACGGCGGCGTGTTCGTCGCCTTCGCCATCACCCAACTTCGGTGGCTTCCTCCCTGGCGATCCTGGCCGGGACGGTGGTGAGCACCGCGCTGGTCATCGTCCCCAAGGGGCTGGGGCGCAACGCCGACGGCAAGAAGGGTGTTGAGGCGCAGGCCACGGCTGCCGCCTGATCCGGCGAGCCTCATCGCCGCGTCATCGTGCGGGGTCCCACCCAGGTGCGGGGCCCCGCACGACGTGTGTGAGGACCTCGGGAGCCGGGGTCCGGGAGGCTCGGTGTCCTTCGGCGGGACGCTTCACGCGGCCAGGGACACACCCTCCCTGTCGGGGGACATCCCTGCGCGCACGGGGGCGGGAATCCTGTCCCGATGGCGTCGAATGCCCCCGGCCGTGCGGAAATGTCCCCGACGGCGCGGAACGTCCCTGTGGACGTGCCGCCCCGATCGAGGACGTACCTTTCGATCGAGGACCGCGTTCTCCCTACAGAAGGTGACGGCCCGGGCGCAGTCGTTTGGGGGAGAAGTACGTCCTGGGCGCAGAACGCAGTCCCCGATGCCAGGACGGCTGCGCGGCGCTGTCGTCGAGACCGATCAGAGCCGACCGGCATGACCTCGTGGTGGTCTGTCACCGTGAGTCGGGCTGCTCGTCGCCCACGATGGACTCGCCTGCCAGTTCCGGGCGCTCCGGCATAGGCTTCGCGCCATGGCTGCAAGACGACGCATCGACCCTCGACGCCGGCGCCCAGGCCCCTGCGCCAGTGGGCCCAGGAGCAGGGCACGTCCGACGACGAACCGGCCGGAGCTGGGATCGGTGCCGACTCCGCCAGTCCCACCGACCGGGCCGCCTGACGTCGGATGACCGCCACCGCCGTGCGCTACACCCTCGAGGAGCCTGCCGCCTGCGCGCCCGGGCGCTCGGTCGAGGTGCGGGTCCCGCCCTTCGGCGTCACCCAGGCCGTCGCCGGCACCGTCCACCGCCGGGGCACTCCCGCCCAGCGTCGTCGAGACCGACGCCGCCACCTGGCTGGCCCCTGGCCACCGGCCGACTCACCTGGCAGGACGCCCCTGGCCGACGGCACCCCTGCACGCCTCCGGTGAGCGCTGCGACCCGTCCGCCTACCTGCCCTCTGGTCCGGCTCCCCGGCAGACATCAATATTTTTTCAAAATCGACCCCGGAGCCGCGTCGATTCTGAAGTTTTTGGTCGATGTGGGGCGCGCTGCGGTGTGCGCGCCCTGTTGGGCACCGCACTGAGGGCCGGCGCCGGTATGACCGTCGCCGTGCCGCCGTAGCGCCGCCCCGATTCTGACTGTCGCTTTGGGAACCGGGGCTGCCCGCGGACTCGTTGGGGCACCCCATGTCCTGAGGCGTCGTGGACTGTTGTGCCAACCGCGCAGAGGACGAAAGTGTCACAATGGCGACTTTTTCAACGCACGCTGTCGGAGCAGGCGTCCGGGCGCAAGGTCCCTGACCAGCGTTAATGCGTTCTGACTGGTCGTCTGCGGAGCGCACTCGGTCCCAAAAGTCGCCGCCTCGTGACAGATTGGGCCGATTCCGCCCCATCCGCCCGTTGGTCACTGCGCTGAAGGGCCCGCGCCGGTAGGTTCATCCCATGAGTCGCACGCGCCTGAGCACCCACACCGCCCCCGCCCGCCGAGGTCGCCCTGACCTTGACGCGTTGCGCGCGCACCACGAGGTGCCCTGCCGCTTTCCCGCCCGAGGCCCCTCGCCGAGGCGGGAGGCCGCCGCCGGCGCCTGGGCCCAGGACGGCCCCTGCCCGTCTCCTGGCCGACGGCGCCCGCGACGCCCGCGACCTGGAGCTGGTCACCATCGACCCGCCCGGCTCCATGGACCTCGACCAGGCGGTGCTCCTGAGCGCCTGCCCGCACAAGCGACCATGCTGACCAGGCCGGCACGGCTGCGGGGGAGGCCGGGGACGCCCCCGAGCCGTCGGCCGCCTACCGAGTCCACTCACGCCATCGCCTCCCTGGCCACCTTCGTCACCTCCCGGCGGCGCCCTGACACCGAGCTGCAGCCGCCGCGGCGAGACCATCTACGCCCCCGATGCCGCCACGCCCCTGCACCCCGAGGTCCTCTCCCACGGCGCCGCCTCCCTGCTTCAGGACGCCGAGCGCCCGGCCTGCCTGTGGACCATCGACCTCGACGAGCGCGGCGAGGTCGTCTCCGCCCGCGTCGAGCGGGCCCTCGTGCGCTCGCGGGCACGCCTCACCTACGCCCAGGTCCAGGCCGCCATTGACGGGGAGGACGCCCTGCCCCAGGAGGTGCCGGCCGACCTGCCCGAGCTTCTGGCCGAGATCGGCCGTCTGCGTCTGAGCGGAGGCCGCCCGCGGCGGCATCAGCATGACCACGCCCGAGCAGGTCGTCGAGGTGACCGAGGCGGCAGAAGCAACAGAGGTAGCAGGGGAGCCGTCGCCGTCGGGTGACGCCGAGCCCGCCAAGCCCGCCGAGAGCGCCAGCCCGGCCGGCTACCGGCTCGCCTACCGCGTGCCCGTGCCCGCCGAGCAGCACAACGCCCAGATCTCCCTGCTCACCGGGCATGTGCGCCGCCCGGATCATGGTCGAGTGCGGCATCGGCATCCTGCGGACCCCTGCCGCCGGCGCGCCCCGAGGACTCACGCCTGCCTGCGGCGCGTCGCCGCGGCCCTGGGCATCGACTGGCCGGCCGCCCAGCCCCTACCCCGAGCCTCGTGCGCGGCCTGACCACGCCATCCCCGCCCACGCGGCCTTCATGGAGCAGGCCATGTCCCTCTTCCGCGGATCGGGCTACCTCGCCTCGGGGTGGGCGGCGTCGGGGTCCCCGGCCGACGACGAGGCCGCTGACCTGAGGAGGCCGTCCACCCGCGATCGCCGCCCGCTACGCCCACGTCACCGCGCCGCTGCGCCGACTCGTCGACCGCTACGGCGAGGAGGTCTGCATCGCCGCCTGCGCCCAGGCGCCCGTGCCCGAGTGGGTCCTCCAGGCGCTGCCCGACCCTGCCCGGGCGTCATGGAGCAGACCGGCAGCGCGCCCGCGCCATCGGCCGCGGGGCCCTGACCGCCCTGGAGGCCCCTGGTCCCTGCGCGGACACGAGGGCGAGGTCTTCGACGGCGTCATCACCTCCGAGCGCGACGGCCGCGGCGAGCTTCGTCCTGGCCGAGCCCGCCGTCGTCACCGAGATCCGGCGCAGCGGCAAGAAGGCCTTAGACGGCGGCCTCCCGGTGGGTGAGCGCGTGCGGGTCCGCCTCCCTGTCCGCCGACCCCACCTCCGGCATCCGCTTCCAGCTCCTGACGCACCAGCCCTGAGGCGCCCTGATGCGTCAGTCCTGCGGGAGAATCTGATCCAGCAGCTCCCTGGGCATCGGTTCCGACCAGGTCCAGCACGCCCCGTGAGGCGAGCGAGGCAACGCTGTGGATGGCCGCCCAGGCGGCGGTCGCGGCGGCGTTGGGAGCGTCCGGGCGTTGCCCGCGAAGCGGGTCTGCCACTGCTGAAGGAGCGGCAGGACGTGGCTCGAAGCTCCCGTCCGCTGCCGGCCAGCACGTCGTGACGGGTGATGAGGTCGAAGGCGTGGGGTGCTCGACGGCGTAGGCGACGTAGGCCCTCGCGGTCCCCTTTGAGGCTTCCTCCGGCGTCGGCGATGCGCTCGCGGAGCTCTCCGAGGCACACCTCGGCGATCGCGGCCAGTAGCAGCGCGAGGGTGGGGAAGCGGCGTCTCGGTGCTCCGTGGAGACGCCGCAGCGCCGAGCCACCTCCCGCACCGTCACCGCGCTGATGCCGTCGTCTTCGAGCAGCTGCCGCCCCTGCCTGATCAGACGGTCCTCCGTTGTCTGGCTCATGGCCCTAGCCTCGCCTCTTTGTAGACGGCGTTCACAACATGGTAGACAACGTCTACATGATGGCTTTTCGGATACCCCTGCCCTGGTCTCGGCTGGTCCGCCCTGCACGCCCTGTGGAACGTGCTGGTGAAGAGGTCCGGTACCGGATGTCGCCTTCGTGTGGGTCTACAGCGCCATCACCGCACCGCTGTGGCTCGTGGTACTGACAGTGGGGGCGATATGGGGAGGTCTGGGGCCGGCCTGGTGGGCGGCCCTCGTCAGCACGGCGCTGCACACGGCCCTACGCGGCGGTTCTCCAACGCGCCTACTCGGCGGCGGACCCTGTCAGTGGTCTACCCGGTCTCACGCGGACTGGCGCCGGTTCTGGTGACGGCGGTGGTGGCGCCGTGGACCGGGGCCCTGAGTGCCATCCAGACGCTCGCGCTGATGGCGGTCCTCGTCGGCGTCGTCCTCGCCTCGAGGGTCACCTGGCGGAATCTGACCCGGCCCGAGGCCTCTGGGCGGGCGGCGCCGTCGCGTCCCTGCACCGCCGCCTCACACCCTGTGGGACGCTTTTTGCCGTCGCGGAGCTGCACGTCGCGGTCGTGCCCTACATGGCGCTGTCCAGTCTGGCTCAGTTCGTGCTGCTCACCATCGTGCTGGGCCGGCGTCGTCGCGAGCTGCCCGCTGCTTTGGCTGCCGGCTGGACCCGAGCCCTCCCGATCGCGGTGCTGGTGCCGGCGAGCTACGCGCTGGTGCTTGTCGCCATGCGCTTCGGGCCTCCGTCCGTCGTCGCCACCTCCCGGAGCCTCAACGTCGTCTTCGGTGTCATCGCCGGCGTGTGGCTCCTACGTGAGCCCTTCACCAGGCGATCCATACTGGGCGTCTCGATGATCGTCGTCGGAGTCCCTGATGGGCGCCAGCTGATTCCGAAGCCGCCCTGCGCGACCGGCTCCGGCGGACGCAATGGTCAGACGGCGCCCTGGCGTGACAGACTGTGCGTGCGCACCGGTGAGAACCCCTCGCAGATCACCTTCGACCATCCCTGACGGCGCCCGCCCCACACCGCGGGCCGACTCTCCGAGCCCCTGGGGCGGACCAGCCGTCCGAGCCTCGCCCGACCCGGCGGGCCCCTGAGGCCCCTGGGCCCTGCGGCCCCTGCAGTGCCCGAGGTGCCCACCGGCGTCCCTGGTCTGACCGCCCTGCCCGACGACCACCCGACGAGCCTCGAGCCCTCGCCGCGTGAGGAGTGCGGTGTCTCGGCGTCTGGGCCCCCGGCGAGGAGGTCTCCCTGCCTGACCCTACTTCGGCCTGTACGCCCTCCAGCACCGCGGCCAGGAGTCCGCCGGCATCGCCACCTCCAACGGCTCCCCAGATCCTCGTCCATAGCGACCTCGGCCTGGTCTCCCAGGTCTTCGACGACCAGGCCCCGTCCAACCTCACCGGCCACATCGCCGTCGGCCACGTCCGCTACGCCACCCAGGGCGCCACCACCTGGGAGAACGCCCAGCCGATGCTCGGCCCGGCGGCCGGCTCCACCCTCGCCCTGGCCCACAACGGCAACCTCACCAACACCCTGTGAGCCTCATGGACGCCGTGCACGCCACCTCTGGGAGGACCTCAGCGGCGAGCCTCGGCTGCGGCTCCTCCACCGACACCGCCGTCCTGGCTGCCCTGCTCAACCCTCGTCTCCGAGCACGGCGCCCTGGAGGGCTGGGACTCGGCCGCCGACATCCTCACCTCCGGCATCACCGACGACGCCGAGCTCGACGCCGCCTCACAGCGCACCGGCACCCTTGAGCGTCCACCAGGCCGCCCGCCGGGTCCCGCCCATGCTGCGCGGCGCCTTCTCCCTGGTCTTCATGGACGAGCGCACCTCTACGCCGCCCGCGACCCCCACGGGTGCGCCCCCTGGTGCTCGGGGCGACTGGGCAACGGGTGGCTGTGGCCTCCGAGACCGCCGCCCTGACATCGTCGGCGCCGCCTTCGTGCGTGAGATCGAGCCCGGCGAGCTCATCGAGATCGACGAGGACGGCGTGCGCTCCACCCGCTTCGCCACCGCCCGCCGGGCCGGCTGCGTCTTCGAGTACGTCTCACCTGGCCCTGCCCCGACACCCGCATCGCCGGGCGCAGCGTCATCACCTCACGCAACGAGATGGGCGCGGCCCTGGCCCGCGAGCACCCGGTGGAGGCCGACCTCGTCATCGCCACGCCGGAGTCGGGCACCCCGGCCGCCATCGGCTACGCCCAGGCCTCCGGCATCCCCCTACGGGCAGGGCCTGGTGAAGAACGCCCTACGTGGGGCGCACCTTCATCCAGCCCACCCAGACCCTGCGCCAGCTCGGCATCCGCCTCAAGCTCAACCCCCTGCGCGAGGTCATCGAGGGTAAGCGCCTCGTCGTCGTCGACGACCCATCGTGCGCGGCAACACCCAGCGGGCCCTGGTGCGGATGTTGCGCGAGGCCGGCGCCGCCGAGGTCCACGTGCGCATCTCCTCCCCGCCGGTCATGTGGCCCATGCTTCTACGGCATCGACTTCGCCACCCGCGCCGAGCTCATCGCCACCGGCATGAGCGTGGAGGAGATCGGTCAGTCCATCGGCGCCGACTCCCTGGGCTTCCTGTCCGTCGAGGGCATGGTGGCCGCCAGCGGCCAGAAGGCCGACGAGCTGTGCCTGGCCTGCTTCACCGGCGACTACCCGATCCCGCCGCCCGTGCGCAGCTTGACGGGCGCCGCCATCCCGGTGCGCCGTGTCCCCACCGCTCACCGCGGTCGGCGCCGCGATCAGGCCGACGACGCCGGCCGCACCGTGCCGCCGGGCAGCATCACCCGGCCGGACCTGGCCTCCGGCAGCCCCCTGGGATCGACGACCTAACCCGGGAGCCGGTACCCGCCGCGCCCCGGCCGGCTGGCCCGGTCCGCCGGAGTTCCCCGGTCCGTCGTCGGCGATGCGCACCGGCCGCCTGCTTCGCCCTCGCCCCTTTCCGCCCGCCACCGCACCTTCGACCCGAGTCCACAAGGAGCCCCCACATGACCCAGCAGCCTGAGCAGCCCGCCCCCGCCATCACCTACGCCGACGCCGGCGTGGACACCGCCGCCGGGGACCGGGCCGTCGCGCTCATGAAGGACGCCGTGGCCTCCACCATGACCCCGGCCGTCGTCGGTGGCGTCGGAGGCTTCGCCGGGCTCGTGGACGTCTCCACCCTGCGCGACTACCGCCGCCCCCTGCTGGCCACCTCCACCGACGGGTGGGCACCAAGGTCGCCATCGCCCAGGCCCTCGACATCCACGACACCATCGGCCAGGACCCGGTGGGGATGGTCGTCGACGACATCGTCGTGGTCGGGGCCCGCCCCCTGCTCATGACCGACTACATCGCCTGCGGGCACGTCGTCCCCGAGCGGATCGCCGACATCGTGCGCGGCATCGCCCAGGCCTGCGCCGCCATCGGCACCCCGCTGCTGGGCGGGAGACCGCCGAGCACCCCGGCCCTCATGGCCCCCGACGAGTACGACGTCGCCGGGGCCGCCACGGGCGTCGTCGAGGCCGACCGGATGCTCGGGGCTGAGAAGGTGCGCGCCGGCGACGTCCTGGTCGCTTTGGGCGCCTCGGGCTGCACCCAACGGCTACTCCCTGGTGCGCCGCGTCATCGAGCACGCCGGCTGGGGCCTGAGCGCGAGGTCCCTGAGTTCGGCCGCACCCTGGGACAGGAGCTGCTCGAGCCCACGCGCCTGTACACCCGCGTGTGCCTGGCCATGCTGGAGACCCTCTCGCCGGCCGCCCCTGGGCCGATCCACGCCCCTGTCCCACATCACCGGTGGGGGCTGGCCGCCAACGTCGCCCGGGTCCCTGCCGGACGGGCTCATCGCCGACGTCGCCCGCCCTCCTGGACGGTGCCGCCGGTGCTCTCCACCGTGCGCGAGCTCGGCTCGGTGCCGTGGAGGACCTCGAGGGCACCCTCAACCTGGGCGTGGGAATGGTCGCCGTTGTTGAGCCTGGTGGTCGACGCCGTCCTGCGGGTCGCCGAGGGCTCCGAGATCCCCGCCTGCGCTGGGCGAGGTGCACGACGCCGGGAAGTATGAGGCCCAGGGTCGGGTCGTCTCCGGCACGAAGGGCGTCGACGGGGAGCGGTCGATATCCACGGCACCTACATCGCTCTGAACTATGGACGCCCCGCTGGACCAGCGGGGCGTCCGAGCCGTGAGGTGTCACGGATGGCGACTATTCACACCCGCCGGGCCGGTTCTGGAGCAACGGGTCAGGGCAGCACCGTCCTGACCTGGGTCGATGCGACACAGGTGGTTCGGTTCGGGAGTGAAAAGTCGCCGAGAGTGACACGGATGGCCGCCTGACGGCCTCAACGTGCGTGTTCGTAGGCGCGAGGAAGGGCCGGCAGGTGCATTCCTCCGGCCCTCACTGGGTGGGGCTACTTGCCGCCTTCGTCCCAGTCATCGTCGTCGACGGCATACTTGGCGGCCAGCCTCGTAGTCGATCTCGTCGTCAGGCTCAGATCCCGAGGACGCTGAGACGAGCTCCCGCCCAGAGCCTTGTAATCAGTCTCCGGGCTGAAGTACTTTGAGCTTACGGGCAACCTTGGTTGCCTTGGCCTTCTGACGGCCGCGCCCCATAGGCTCGACCCCTCCATCGTGTCACGGCGCGCACGTGGGCGCGCTCTTCCTGGTCAAATATGTCGGGCAACCGTACAACGTCAACGGTCACGAGCACCATTCAGACACTGGGGAGAGTCGTGGTGACGCACACCCCTACATGTTGGACACGGGGTCCAAGAGTTCCATAGGGATTGCCCAGAGGGTCTCGGTAGGCCCTCAGTGAGCCTGCGGATGCTGCCCAATATCGACCCTGACGTTCCTCCAGAGAGGCGGGGATTCTTGAGGTTGCGGGGCTGCTGGCTCGGGGACCCTGGGAACGGGAAGGGAGGCTGCCTGTTGAGTCAGGGGCAGGCACTTCGCCGGGGGCGTACGCTGAGGGCCTGACATGTGCGGGTGGTGGCTTCTGACGGACGCACGGGTGCGCAGGTGGTGGTCCTGGCCGGGCTGGGCTGCGAGGACGCACCCGTACGGGGCTGAGGACTGATCCCTAGGGTGCAGTCCGCGAGCCCGATGGTGCGTCTCGGCGTGTCGAGGCTCGTTGCTCGCGCCGTTCGAGACGTGCGCTCGGCTGGCGGGACGGGCCTGGGGTGGGCTGCGCTCGGTGTCGAGGACGTATTGTGATCGAGGACTCGTTTTCCTCCAGGTCACTCGGGGGTTTGAACGCAGTGATCTGGGGAGAAGTACGTCCC